>Ga0182014_10000270_pt1 | contig 65356 bp, 78 predicted proteins | sample 612S2DmetaG_FD_120489 | JGI IMG/M metagenome (GOLD analysis project Ga0182014, IMG submission 120489) | Permafrost microbial communities from Stordalen Mire, Sweden - 612S2D metaG | ecosystem: Environmental > Terrestrial > Soil > Wetlands > Permafrost | place: Sweden: Stordalen | collected...
CCCGGCGACCTCATCGGGGCGATAACGGGCGTCATCAGCTCCAAGAGGGGCAAGCTCATCAACGTCGAGCAGAGGGAGGTCGTGACCATCATCCAGGGCGAGATCCCGGCGGCCGAGACCTTCGACCTCTCGCAGGTCATGAGGGGCGCGACCGCGGGCAAGGCCACCTGGAACACCAACTTCAAGCTCTGGCAGTCGGTCCCGACGAACATGCTCCTGCCGCTGGTCCTCGAGACGAGGAAGAGGAAGGGCCTCTCCCCGGAGCCGCCGACGCCGGCAGAGTTCATCGACAAGGAGTAGACAACGGCAGACCGGGCGCATCAGGAATCAGGCCCGGTCGCCTCACTCCGGTCCAGGTTCAATACCCATTGCAGCGTGACCGAGCTCCGCTAGGCGATCTTGACCGGCGCCGTAGGGCGAGGAGTGCCTTTCGAGCGAGTCCCTGATCACGGCTGTGATGCTGGACTTGAGGAAAGGCTGGAAGGGGAGCAGATATCGTACACCCTTCGCCTTTGCTATCGTCCCGGTGCCGTTCTCGTCTCGGTAGCTGGCAAGGAAGGAGTCAGCCACTAGCTTCATTCCCTCCTCGTTCTTGGCGCTCCTCCCCGAGAAGTAGAGGAACTCGGCTAGGTCCCAAGCCGGGTCCCCGTCTTCCACGGTCTGCTCAAGGTCGAACAGGCTGATCTCGTCCTCCGACACTATCACGTTCTCCGCCTTGGTGTCTCCGTACACCAAGCCGTCCCTGTGCATCTTGGCCAGCGTCTTGGCATACTTTGCGACGTACTTCGTGTCGTTGCCTTTCCCACCCGTAACAGCCCCTACGAACTTTGACAGCGGAACCCCCGTCACGAACCTCGTGACTAGTATCTTTTCGTCTGGCGCGATGCCCACGATGCGGTGAGTCGGTATTCCGAGCTTGCGGAGCCGGAAGACGCCCTCATACTCCCGCTGGAGCATCGCGAATGGCGTCATCCTGAACTTCTTGCCGGTGAAGGCCCACAGGTTCAGGAGCGCCCACTTCACGGCCCTTAGCTCAGGGAAGCCCTTTAGGATGAACTCCACCCGCTTCCCTTTGCTCGAGATCTCGAGCAACTGGGTGGCGGTGTATGACTCCCCCTTCTTCCTCTGTTTGAAGGCATATTCCCCGCTGAACCCGGAAATTCGGGCGAGCTCTTCGGTTATCTTGCTCGCATCGTCAAAGATCACCCCCTCATCGAGGCGGAGAAGCTTCCTAGGACGGGCGAGCTCTATCGGTTGCTCGACAACGTCTCCCTTTTTCCTCCCTCCGGCACGGGTCTCGGTCTCCACGGCTCGCGTCCCCGTCAGGACCTCTTGACCGCTGGCCTTGACCTGCGAAGCACCCTCCTTGGTGGGCGACATTAGGGCAGCGATCTTCGAGACCACATCCGTGGGAACCTTTCCGGGCAGAATCCTGACTGATTCGTCCGTGGCCTCGACCGTCCCGCTCGCGGAAATGGACCCTGCCGCCTCACGAAAGCCTCGGACCGCAAACTCAATGTTCTCTTTCTTGAGGTGGCATGTGTAGATCCTACTGAGAGGGCCGGTTACCTCAGGGTAGGCGACGGTCCTCTTGTGCAGTTTGTTGAAGAGGAAATACTCATAGGGAATAATCAGGTCTGAGGAGAATCCGCCGTATTCGGACTGGAGCTCAGTGAGAGCCTCGGCGATGACCCTCCTCTTGTATTCGAGCTCGACGCTCAGCAGGAGCTCGGCCCCAACCAGAGGCTCGTAGACGTTCAGTAACCTGCCCACGACGAACTCCTTGGATGATGACCCGCCCGCTTCCTCGCGCATGATCGCCTCGTCAACGACTAGCGCCGATACAGCTGGAAGACCCTGGACCTTTGCCAGCTTCGTTCCGTCCTTGAAGCCCTTACCTACGATGAGCAGGTCGTACTCAGAACCCACTCTGGCACACCCTGAGACACGGGAACCGTACGCACAGAGCGCGACCATGTCGTCCCTTCTAACTAATGTCTCGGCAGCGTGACGCAGGCTGGACTTCTCCGTCGCTCTGAGCCTGCTCCTCAAGGGTCCACGGATCTCTCTTCTTTTCGACGGTTCTGGCGTATATATAGCAGACAGCGGCGCAAATTGTCTTATGGTGGTCTGATCCTGACGATGCCTCATCGGTCGAGACAGGGGTTGTCTGCCATCCAGGCCCAGGAATCGCGCGGCGACAGCCAACGGCTCGTCGTTAGCCATCCCAGCGAGGTGTTTATGTGTCGAGCGGCGATGTTGACCTGAAGTTGCCTTCAACCCGGAGAAGGTTCCACATGTCAATCGAGAAGGACGAGTCTGGGTTGTACGTCGGACGGTGCAAGGAACTCTCCAACGCGTTCACGAAGGCAAGGACCATCCCCAGCTCAAGGAAAGGATGGCGGAAGTAATCTCTCTGATAATGAGGGCATAGAGGAAGAGCAAGTCAAGGACCCAAAGAAGATCGTCGAAGTTGTAGTCTGAAGTGCCCAAGTTCTATTCTTGGAGAAAGGTAGCCAAGGCGCTCAATACGCTCGGATTTAGTGCGGTCCGACAGCGAGGGAGTCACATCGTATTCAAAGGGACGGGAAGACGGTCCCTGTTCCTCATGATGAGCAGATAGGTCCCAGGCCTGATTGGTGCGATCGCGGCTGAGATAGGAAAGACCAGAGAAGAATTCGAGAGACTGATGGATTAGGTTACTCCGAGGGTGCAAACGACCCCGTCGGAGTTAATCGACAAGGAGTAGGCCTGAGGCTGGCCGGGAGGGGTTCAGAGCCCGTCCTGCTTCCTTCGTCCGGCTCGTCCAATACCTATTTTAGCAGCGCCAGGTGATTAATCCCGAAAGCATAATGGTCGACAAGATGGCGAGAAGAGTCCGCAGCCAAGTTGGAGCAGTGGAAAGATACTGCACCCTGTGCAAAGAGGAGGGCAGGCCGAGCGAGAGTGCCCGCGACGTCGTGACGATTCGGCCGAGAGGAGGAGGGAAGGCGATGAGGGTCCCTCTCTGTCTCGCCCACACCGAGGGGCTGGGCAAGCCCGGGTCTCTCTACGAGCTGGTCATCGCGCCGGCGAGGGTAGTCCCCGTGAAGGGTTCGGCTCGTCAGAACCTGCACGTTGAAGGGAAGAGCGAGAAGGGGGACATCAGCAGGACCCTGCGCGTGACCGAGAGGTACAGCAAGGGACAGAGGGGCAGGCTCGGAGAGTAACCTCTTCTTCGAGGCGCGGCATAGCGCAGGAGTCGGTCCAGGTACTCGCCCCTCGACCTCGAGTTCCAGTCTCACCATGTTCGCATGAGGATGATCTCGTCCGCCTTGAGGCGCCTCCTGCTCATGCGCGAGACCTCAGGGCTTTATTCCGACCTTGGCGCAGAACTCAGGATAGCGAGGGTCTTTTCGCAGGTCCGCATAGAGCGGATCTATCTTGATCAGGGAGGGCCAGGACCGCGTCTCGGCCTCCCGCATGAGGACCCTGAAGGCCTCGTCGAGGTTTCCCAGAGCGCACTGCACCCAGAGCTCTCCGTTAAGTCTGAAGGTCTCGTTCTCGTTGGCCAGGACCTCACTGAGGGCATCTTCGGCCTCCTTCCTCCTGCCTGTGAAGCCATAGAGCATGCCCTGTGAGACGGTTAACACCGGCTCGCTCGGGCTGACGCCGCGGGCCGCGTCTATCATCTTCTGGGCCTCGTCGAAGTCCTTCTTCTCCATGTAGTAGTCGGCGGCGGCGAGGTACACCCGCGGGTTCCTCGGGTTGAACTCCCTCAGCCTTGCGAGGACTTCTCTGGCCTCCTCATCCTCGCCGGCCCACGCCGCCGTCGAGGCCAGCATCTCGCCCGCGCCGGGGGAGAGAGGGTCGAGCTCGTAGGCGCGCCTGAACATCGCCAGGGCGTCTCCGGCGGTGCGCTTGAGGCCATCCAGGATCCCGAGCGCCATGTAGGCCTCCGAGAGGTTCGGGTTAATGCGCACGGCTGTCTCGGCCTCGACGAGCGCCGACCCGAACCTGTCGAACATCGAGTGAACCCTTGCCATCGCCGAATGCGCTTCCGCTAGCCCGGGGTCCAGGCCCAGCGCCTTCACCGCGGCCGCCTGGGCGTTGCCGCCCATCGCCGCGAAGTCCTCGTATCCGCTAACCGCCAGAGTGCACCAGGCCTCGGCCAGCGATGCATGGGCGCGGGCGAATGCTGGGTCCTTCGAGATCGCCCGCTGGAGGAGCGCCACCGTCTCCCTCATGCTAGGCTCCGTTGTCTCGTAGGAGAGCTGCAGCGCCCTCAGGTACAGGGTGTACGCCTCGGTGTCGTCCGTGTCCTTCTTCACTTCGTGTTTGAAGAATCCGGCCGAGAGCGACGCCGCGACCTTCGAGGCAACGTCGGTCTGTATGGCGAAGATGTCGTCGAGGTTGTTGTCGTAGTTCGACGACCACAGGTGCTCCTCCGTACGGGCGTCGATCAGCTGGACCGAGATCCGTATCTTGTTCCCCGCCTTCCTGACGCTCCCCTCGATTATCGACCCCACCTCCAGTTCCCTCGCGATCTCCGAGACCTTCTTGTCCTTCTTCTTGTAGCTCATCACCGAGGTCCGCGAGATAACCTTCAGGCCGCGGAGGTCGGAGAGCTTCGAGATCAGCTCCTCGGTCAGCCCGTCCGCGAAATACTCATCGTTCGAGTCTTGGCTGATGTTAACGAAGGGGAGTACGGCCAGCCTCTTGCTCTGCCCTGTGCTCTTGGGGTCGGATCGTCCCCCCGGGATCGAGTTGATTTTGTAGACCACGATCGGGAGGTCGACGTTCTTCAGTTGCACGCTTCCCACCTTCTCGATCTGGAGCTCGGACTTGTTCCTGACCTGGTCGAAGACCTGCTGCGAGATGGCCACCCCTCCGGGGTCCGCGAGCGGCTCGATCCTCGAAGCGACGTTGACTGCGTCGCCGTAGATGTCGCCAGACCCGGACACCACGTCGCCGACGTGGATCCCGATCCTCAGCTCCACCCTCCGGGACGGAACGGCGCCCTTGTTCCGCTCCTGCATCTTCTTCTGGACATCGACGGCGCACAGCGCCGCGTCCAACGCGCTCTTGAACTCGACGAGGAAGGCGTCCCCGATGGTCTTGACCTCTACTCCGCCGTGGGCAGCGAACACGGGGCGGAGGAGACCACGGTGCTCCTCAAGCAGCTCCAGCGACAGGGACTCGTCCGTCTGCGACATGTGGGTGTATCCCACTATGTCGGTGAACATTATCGCCGCGAGCCTCCTCTCACCGCCTGCCATGGTAATCCTAGGGTGCGCCCCTCGGCTTTCAGATAAAGTTCTTGCGGACGTCCTGAGCCCGACGCCGGAGAGGTATCCGAAACCGAAGCACGTCTAGTCCGAAACGCGACTCGAGCGAGAGACGCACATCCTATATCGCAGCCTTCGCTGGGCCATTTCATGCGAGCGGCACAGTTCAACAGGTACGGCGGACCCGAGGTAATCGAGTTCAACCCGGAGGCGGCGGGACCCAGCGCGAAGGAGGGACAGGTGCTGGTGGAGGCCCACGCGGCCTCCCTCAATGCCATAGATACGGTCGTCAGGGCGGGTTACATGCAGGCGATGGTCCCGTTGACGTTCCCGGTGACCGTCGCGGGGGATTTTGCGGGCGACGTGAAGGAGGTCGGACCCGGCGTCTCTGACCTCAAGCCGGGCGACCATGTGTTCGGATTCGCCCCTGTCATAGCCGGGGGGTCCGGCGCGGCGGCGGAAATCATCGCATCGAACGCCATGATGATCGGGCGCAAGCCGCGGGCGATCAGCTACGGGGAGTCCGCAGCCCTCCCTCTCGCCGGCGTGAGCGCCATGCAGGCGCTGGAAGACTACATGAAGGTCGAAGCCGGTCAGAAGGTCCTCGTCCACGGAGGAGCCGGAGGGGTGGGCTCCTTTGCCGTCCAGTACGCGAAGCACCTCGGCTGTCACGTCGCCACCACGGTGCGCGGCTCCCAGGAGGGTTTCGTCAGAAAGATCGGCGCTGACGAAGTGATTGACTTCGAGCTCAAGGAGTTCGAGACCGTCGTCAGGGACTATGACGCCGTGCTCGACACTGTCGGTGGAGAGGTCTACAAGAGGTCGTTCGCCTCGCTGAAGGCAGGAGGCGTGCTCGCTTCGCTGGTCCAGAACCCGCCGGACCAGGAGCTGGCCGCGAAGTTCGGCGTCAGGTCCGTCGCGGTGACCGCCCAGGTCAGCGCCGGTTCGCTGAGCCGTCTGGCCTCTCTCGTAGAGAAGGGAGCACTCAGACCCCAGCTCGACAGTGAGTATCCTCTGGAGCAGACCCGTGGCGCCTTCGAGCACCTTGAGAACGGTCACCCCATGGGCAAGGTCGTCGTCAGGATCAAGTAACGTTTGAACCAAGAGTGGGCGGAACGGGAGTCGGGAACATCCAGGTGGTGGGTCTACCCAACACCGGTCCATGCCGATTCTGACGGCTTGGGCCCTGGTGACCTGCTCCGCGATGCCCGCGCAAGGAACACTTATATTGGGCATCCAATATAACCGATGTGTTAGCTATTTGCTTCAGAGCTTCGGCCCGCTCGCTCGGCTGTCGGGCCGTCCGACCTACCAAGAATCGCATCCAGTAGTCCCCGGCCAGAGGAGAGGACCGTAATGGCACCCGAGGGAGGAGGGTCGGAGAAGCGGCCGGCGACACAGCGGACAGGCCTGATACTGGGCCTCCTCGTCATGGCTCAGTTCGCCGTGGTGGTAGACTTCTCGATAGTCCAGATAGCCCTGCCCACGATCCGCGCGGAGCTCGCCATGTCGCTCGGCGACCTGCAGTGGATAGTGAGCGCCTACGGACTCACTTTCGCAGGCCTGCTCCTCCTGAGCGGTCGCCTCTCCGACATCTACGGCCGCAAGAGGCTCTTCCTCGTCGGGCTGCTAATCTTCTGGATCTCGTCACTCGCGGCCGGGCTCGCGACGTCCGAACAGGTCCTGATAGCGGCAAGGGTGGTGCAGGGCGTCGGGGCCGCGATGGCGTCCGCGACCTGCCTGGCGCTAATAGTCAGAATCTTCGGGCCCCTCGGCAGGCTCAACCAGGCCCTGGGGATATTCACCGCCGTGTCTTCAGCGGGGTTCTCGGCAGGGCTCGTCCTCGGCGGGGTCCTCACGGAGGCCCTTGGGTGGAGGTGGATCTTCTTCGTGAACGTGCCGATCGGGATAGTGGCGACCCTGCTCTCCGCGAGGTATCTCCCGGACCCGGCCGGCGACAGAAGTTCCGGGCGTAACCTTGACGTACCAGGCGCCCTCTCCGTTACCGGCGGCCTGATGTTGCTCGTCTACGGACTAAGCGAGGTCGGGAATGGCGACACCTCCGCCGGCACGTATCTGGTCTTCCTCCTGTCGGTGGTCGCCCTTGCCGCGTTCATCGGGATCGAGCACCGTTCGGCCGCTCCCCTGATGCCGCTGCGCTTCCTCCGGCGCAGGACGGTCTTCTTCGCCAACGCGACCGCCCTCCTGACGTTCGCGACATCGACCTCGATGATCTTCCTGTTGACCGCGTATCTCCAAGTGCTCCTGTCGTACACGCCTCTCTACGCGGCCCTGGCACTCATTCCGGGAGCCCTCATCTACTTCCTCCTCGGCGGGTTCGGCGCGCCCAGGCTGGTCAGGCGCTACGGCGCGCGGCCGGTGCTCGTCGTCGCCATGGCTTCGCTCGCGGTGGGGGTCCTCTCGTTCTCCAGGATCTCGCTCACCTCTGAGTATCTGTCGGTCGTCCTTCCGGCGCTCCTTCTGGCGAGCGTCGGGGGCGCCCTCTCGGCCACAGCGTCGAACATCGCCGCACTGGGTGGCGCTGAGCGCGGGGAGGAAGGCGTCGCTTCAGGGCTCATCAACACCTCGAGGCAGATAGGGGGACCGATAGGGCTGGCGCTCGCGGTCAGCGTGATCGGCCTGGTGACCCACGGCGCCGGGGTGACGGCGCCCGGCGGCGAGGTCCTTACCGCACTCCGATACGCCTTCATCACGTGTGCGTTCTTCGCGGCTTTCGCGATGGTGTGCTCGCTTCTTCTCAAGGGGAAGCCGCGTTCCACCCCCATCGGGACTCCCCAGAGCCCACCGCCACTATCGCCCAAGTAGGGCAATTTCGGGTGAGCACGCTGCCGCAGACCACTTACTTTTTATAAGAATCAGCCCGCAAATCCGTCCATGGCTCAGTATTCGTTTGAGCAATTCGAAAAGGACTTTCCGGAGTTAGCCTCGAAGTACGTTGAACTAGTCGAGGCGCAGCGGTCACTGAAGGGTATTGACGCGAAGACCAGGCAGCTGATTAACGTAGGCATCCAGACGGCGAATCGCAACCTCAGGGGAGTGAGGTACCATGCCTTCATGGCGAAGGAGGCAGGGGCGACCCGGAACGAAGTCCTGGGCGCCGTGGCCCTCAACCTCCATCTTCGGGGGGTGGGTGTCGTCCTCGACACCCTGCCGGAAGCCATTGCCGGGTTCGAGAGCAAGAAAGTCGACCGGTGAACGTGACTGCGGCCGGCGAGGCAGCAAAGCCCGCTAGACTTCGGTGTGGGCGACGTTTCGCGTGTTGAAGTAGGCTAGGGTCCAGTCAAAGGCCACCCCGAGTCTGTTGCGGGAGGTCGAGATCAGCGAGATGTGCACCACCCTCCAGATCATCCAGCCGAAGAAACCCGAGGTCTTGAGCCAGTGGAGGTCGGCCACCCCGGAATGCCTGCCGATCGACAGCATGAAGCCCCTGTCGCGGTAGGCGAACGGAGCGACGCTCCTGCTCGCCATGAGATCGGGGAGCGCGTCAGCGAGCCACTTTCCCTGCTGGACCGCGACAGCCGCGGTCTCGGCTAGCCGCCTTCCGGACTTGGCGTCGATCAAGTAGGTGATGTCACCGAGCGCGAAGGCCTCCGGGTGTCCGCCGACCCTGAGGAAGCCGTCGACCTTCACCCGGCCCCTCTCCTTCTCGACATTCAGGGACTCCACGACCTTGGCCGGTTTGACGCCTGCGGTCCAGAAGACGTTCGCAGACGGGATCAGCTCTCCTCCCAGCAGGAGGACGCCTTCTTTGCTCACCTCGACGACCTTCGACGAGGTCCGGACGTCTATGCCCCGCTCTTTGAGGGCCTCTGTCGTCTTCCGGACCGCGTACGCTGAGAGGCCGGGAAGCAGGTTCGGGAGGGCCTCGACGATCGAGACCTTCGGCTTCTCCGTTATCTCGGGATAGTCCTTTGCCATCACCTTGACAAAGTCCCGCAGCGACCCCGCAAGTTCGACCCCCGTCGGCCCTGCGCCGATGACCACGAACGAGAGGAGGGCCCGGCGGGTCGCCTCGTCCTTCTCCACGGCCGCCATCTCCATCGCCCCGACGATTCTGTCGTGCATCAGCTTCCCGTCGTTGATGCCCTTGAGGGAGAGCGCGTTCTCGGCCACCCCCTTCACCCCGAAGTCGTTGTTGACGGACCCGACGGCCAGCACCAGGTAGTCGTAGGCCAGCTCGCCGAAGCTTGTCTGGACCGTCTTCTTGTCCAGGTCGACAGAAGTGACGTCTCCCTCCAGGAAGCGGAAACCGTGCGCCCTCGCCTGAGGACGGACCGTCTGGGCCAGGTGGTCCATGTCTATCACCCCCGTCGCGGTCTGGTAGAGCAGGGGGGTGAAGAGGTGGAAATTCCGATGGCTTACGAGGGTGACCTCCGCCCCGATGTCCCTCTTCAGGTGGACTGCGGTGGCCATGCCTCCGAAGCCGGCCCCCACAATCAGGATCTTGGGCTTCGCCGCCCCGGGCAAGACTACGGCCATCCCCGCGGGCCTGGAAATCAGGAAATATCAATCGATTGGTGTCGATTGTCGAACGGTAATGATAAGAGGGTCGAGGAGAGACCCCGCCTCCGAGCCCCGCGCTCTTGGGACTCTTAGACGCGCATCGGTCTCGACTTGGACGGAAGCTCATCAGGCTGATTTGGGCGCGTATCGCTTATATTCTCCGAGCCGGTGTTATGATGTGACACGAATGGGAGAAGTGGACGAGATACTCAGGAAGATGCAGGAGCTGAGACGGGACCCCGCGAAATGGGACGCCTACATCTCTTCGAGGGCAGACAAGGTGTTGGAAAATTGGCCGGGAAGGACGACGCCGAAGCACAAGAAGAACTCTCTAGGATCCTCCTGAAACTGCGAAGGATCGTAGTACGACGAGCGATAATTGCCTGGGAGAGAAGCCAGGAGACGTTCGGTGACGAGATCCTCGCTCTGAACGACATAGACGAGGCGCTTCGCAACAATCTGACCCCATAGGGCGCCGGGGAGCGCCAGAAGCCCGGGATGAACGACCCGGGCGGCCGCGCTTAAATGAACGGGGCTCCTTGAAACTCTGGTGCCCGTCTGCCCGAAGTGCCACGAACTGATCAGCGAGGAGCACTGGGAGCGCCACCTCAGCCGCTGTGGAGTCCACCAAAAGCACGGGCCGATGCCGCTGTTTAGCACCTCAGGCGGCACGACGGGGGCGACACCCTACGATCCTGATCTCATCCCTCCGATCGCCTATCCCTGGTGGAAGTATGGCCTCCAGGTGTGGCCGCCCCGCCGCCTGACCAGGAAGCAGAAGGTGTACCTGCTGATATACTACATCCTGGCGTTGGGTGGCATCGGCACATTCGTCGTGCTGGTGCTGGGCATTATCGCCCTCCCGCTGTGACTCAGACCAGGGGGGCCGAGGACGGCGGAACGGAATGGGTTTAACTAATCATGCTTCGAAGAGGGAGACGAAACGTGATGGGGGTGGACTATCTCTTCCTCGTGAGGCACGGCCAGACCAGGGCCAACGTCAAGGGAATCGAGGCGGGTCCGATGGACTATCCGCTGACCAAGAAGGGAGAGAAGGACGCCTCTTTCATAGCCAAGACCCTGTCGAAGACCAAGATCAACGCCGTCTACAGCAGTCCGGTCTTTCGCGCCGTCGAGACCGCGAAGATACTGGGACGCCCCCACGATCTGAAGGTGAAGACGCTGGAGGAGCTGACCGAGGCCAAGATAAAGCCCCAGTTCGTCGGGAAGAAAGGGAGGCACCACATACTTACCGACCCCGAAGACTACTCTGAGACGAACGGCGAACTCCTCGAACGGGTCTGGAGGGCGGTCGAGATCGTCCGGAAGCGAGCTGAAGGCAATGTGATCATGGTCTCTCACGGCGATGTGATAACCGCGATGCTGGAGCGCGTGGTGGGGCGGAGCGCCACAGAGAAGTACTACGTCCTCCACCCTGACCCTGCCTCGCTCAGCGTGGTCGAGGTCAAGACGAGGCCGTTCCTCGTCCTGTACAACTACCACCGCAGGCAGTTCGCCCGGTCCTGACAACGGATTCAGAGGCAAAGGGAGCCACCCGAAGTCTGGGATGGTCCTCGGGCGCGGTGCCCTTGTGATGCCCGAATGGGCTGCGACGCGGCCTACGATTCCGCGAAGGGCGAGGTCTTCGTGGGCAACTCGGTGAGCGGCACGAACGACGTCTCAGTTATCTCGGACGCGAGCAACACGGTCGTCGCGACGATGGACGTGGGGAACGAGCCCTACGCCTTGGCCTACGATCCGGGCAAGGGGGAGGTCTTCGTCGCCAGTTACTCCAACGGCGCCGACGGCACCGTCTCCGTGCTAGCTGACACCTCCGCCGCTTCGAGCACGTCTGCGGCATCCACCACCCCGTCGGGTTCCGTTCAGTCGAGCTCGGTGGCCTCCACGACCTCCGGGTCCTCGTCTTCGCTCTCGTCAGGCTTCCTCGGGATAGCCGCCATCGACGCGGCGGTCCTCGCGGCGCTGGCCCTGATTGCCATGAGAAAGGGCAGGGCTGCCGGATCGGTCGGCTGCGAGTAGTTCCGGGCAGCGGGATTGGGATGGCGAAAGCCGCTTGCGGGTTAGGTCAATTGGCGACGGGGAATCCTATCTCGACAGGGATTGGGCCCCTGTGCATCCCTGTTCCCCTGTCCTAGTTGGTCGGCGTGATTGTGAAGTGGTACGAGATTCCACCCGAAAGGTTTTCCGACACCGTAGTCGGGATTGACGCAACGCTGATCTCGTTTGGATAGACGGCTAGGAACGGGGTAGTATTGCCTGTCGCGGAGCCCGCGTTCGGGGTGGCCTTGCAGGTCAGCGCGGCGGTGACGTTCGCAGGGGATGGGATACCGACGAAGATCGTGATGTTACCGCCGAGGATGTTCGTGGCGTCAGGAATCTGGAAGGTGCAGGGGACCGTCACTCGACCGCTGCAGAACCCGGTGGTCGTCATCGTAATCGTGCCGCGTCCGCTGCCCGAACCTGAATAGGTGCTTGGATTCAGCGTGAAATTGAACGAGCCGGACGCAACCTGCACCGACGTGTAGGTGTCGACCGTGTCGTTGTTGCTGAACGTCAGCTCTCCGAACGGACCCTGGGGGACGGTGAAGTTGAACGTGGCGCTGTACGTCTTCACCCCTGACGCTGCGGTCGTGGTGCTGGTCGTAGAGGTTGTGGTCGTTTCTCCCACTCCGAAGGAGGTGCTGCTCGAGGTCTGGGTGGTGGTCGGGCCAGAGGAGGTGGCCGACGAACCGCCGGACGTCACGAGGTAGACGGCGGCCACGGCCACGACGACTACGATCGCAATCACAATCGCAATCATCGCAATCCCAGGCCGTTGCCCGGGACGAGGAGAACCGCGGGTGGCCGACTGGATCAACAACATTGAGTTACACTCATCGTTACAACGTATGTAATAAAAGGTTTGGGAGAGATTCAGTCATCTCGGAGATCCCTGATCTCGGTGACTAGTAGCCCCAGTACACGTTTGCGGTAGCCGTCGTGCTGTTAACGAACGAAGGGTTGGCGAAGACCACGTCGTACGTGGTCTGGTTGGTGAGCGCCGGCAGTTGGACGGCGAACGACCCTGACGTCCCCAGCCCGCTGTTGTAGTACACCATCAACTCCGGCCGGCTGCAGTCCGACCTGAACTTGGCTACATCGCCCACACCCCAGAGAGACAGTGAGCGTCTGATAAGCATCCTCCCGGCGGGGTGCCGAGTCATAGGACGCTAGCCCGATGGTACCAATTTTATAGCGGTCGAGACTCGTCGGATGCATGAAGGAAGTTGTCTTGAGGCCCGTCGGCGTCGTTCACACGGACGCGACCTCCGAGGTGATAAAGAGCCGGGTCCCCGGTGTCGAATCCGTGGTCGAGGTCTTCCCTGAGTTCGAGCCTGCGCTCGAGGGTCTTGAGACGCACTCCCACATCTTCGTGCTTGGGTACTTCCACGAGCTTAGGCCCGAGCAGATCGGTCCGCTCAAGGTGAAGCCCAGGGCGCTTCTCCGGTTCGGGGTCAAGCCCGATGACCTGCCGACCGTTGGCGTCTTCTCTCTCGACTCCCCCACTCGCCCCAACCCAATCGGACTGGCGCTGGTCCCCCTCGTCAAGAGGGAGGGGAACAAGCTCCACGTCACCGGGCTGGACTTCTTCGACGGCACGCCGGTGCTGGACATCAAGCCGTACCAGGACAGCTACCGCGTGGACGACTACAGGCTCCCCGAGTGGCCTGCGAGGCTTCTGAGAGAGGCCGGGCAGTCAAAGTAGCATCCGCCAGCCGGTTCCCTCGGCCCCACATGCAACCTGCTTGAGTCACTCCGAAAGGACCTTGCGTATCGACTCTTCCGCGATGGGAATAGACGGCAGGAAGACGGTTCGCCCCTCGGCAGACAGGGCGTTCTCGACGGCGTTCACGATGGCGGGAAGTGAACCTATCCTCCCGGCCTCGCCGGCTCCCCTGGCTCCGTGCAGATGCTGGGAGGTCGTCAACCGAACCAGGACGTGCGTGAACTTCGGGGTGGCCACCGCCGACGGCATGAAGTAGGAGCGGATCAGCCGACCCCACGGGTCGTATCCTATCCTTTCCTGAAGAGCCTCCCCTATCGATTGCATGACGCCGCCCTCTATCTGCGCTATCAGGGCCGAGCGGTCCAGGACGGTCCCCAGGTCGTCGTATGAGAGGTGCCGGACGACCCTGACGGAGCCCGTGGCACGGTCGACCTCCACCAGGGAGATGTGGCACCCCGTCGAGAAGGTGGGGGTCTCCGACCTGTAGGTCGCGTCGACGGCCGTCACGCTCTTGAGCTCCCGGGCCACTCCGGCAAAGTCGAGGTCGCGGCTGCTTCCGCCCTTGAATCTCTGGTGGAACAACCCCGCTCTGAAGGTGACGGAGGCCGACCGGCCGTGGGACGATTCCCCCAGGCGGTCTCCTATCCGCATGATGAGCTGCTGACACGCCAGAAGGGCGGCCGATCCCGCGTATGCGATGCTCCTGCTCGACTGCGTCCCCGCCCCGAAGTGGCTCGTCCTCGTGTCTCCGAATCGGACCTCGACCGAGGACTTGCTCGTGTGCAGGCTCTCCGAGATCATCGTCGCAAGGGTCCGTTCGCTCCCCTGCCCCGTGGGCGCGACGCCGACGAATAGGACGAGCATCCCCCCCTTCGAGAGCTCCAGACGGACCGTCTCCTCCGACGGCGGTGCGGACTCGGAGAGGTAGAATGACACCCCGAAACCGAGGAGCTTTTGTCCCGAACTGTGCGACGCGCTCTGAAACAGCTCTCTCGTCTCCTTTGAGTTCCTGGCGGCCTCGAGAAGGTCGGTGAAGCGCAACTCGGGGATAGAGACCCCGAGCGCGGTCTTGTAGACCGATGAGTCGTCGCAAATCAGATTCGCCTTCCGGACCGAGAACTGGTCTAGTCCGAGCCGGCCGGCGATTTGATTCATGGTCCTCTCTAGAATGAGGGTCGCGATCGCGCCTCCCGAGCCCCTGATGGGCCCCATCATCACCTTGTTCGTGGCGACCGCTGTTACTCGGACCTCCACGTCCCTGATGTCATATGGGCCCGTGCTCATCGAGACCATCTGGTCTATGGCGGTGGTGCCGTGCAACGTCTTCGTCCCTGGCCGTGCCAGTGGTCCCCCGGCCGTACCTGCATAGTATGCGCCCGCATCCACGAGCACCCGGTCCCGGAACGCGAGTATCCTGCCCGAATCGTCGTATCCGACCTGAACCTCGTGCGTCTCGGCAGGCCGGTTCGTCAGGGTGAACAGCTTCTCCTCTGGAAGTGGGACCCACTTCACGTTCCTGCGAAGCCTGTTGGAGACCAGATACGAGGCCAGATCCTCGGCGTACGGGAATATCTTGGCGCCGAAGGCCCCGCCGACCGCCGTCTGGATCACGCGGACCGGCCGTGACCCCGTCGTAGACTTCACCAGGAACTGCTGGAGCTGAGAAGGCGACTGCGTGGAGGAGTACACGATGGTCTCGGAGCGCCCGCGCTCGATCACGATGCCTCTCCCTTCGAGAGGGTACGGAGAAAGTCTCGGTATCTGGAAGAGAAGTTTGAGCGTGTGCAGGGACCGCTTCAGGACCTGAGAGGGGCGCCCGGCTTTGGACTCCTGCTCGAAGACGATGTTGGACGAGGCCGTGGAGAGCCACTTGTCGTTGTCCTCCATGGCGCGCATTGGATCCAAGACCTCGGGCATTGCTTCGTATCGGACGCTGATCGCGTCCAGACAATCCTCCAACTGCTGTCTCTTGGAAGCGACTATCGCCGCGACCGGCTGGCCCTGGTAGACCACCTCGGACACCGCTAGGGGAAACTCCCGCCAAACGTCCGGGCTGACGAGGTCCTGAAGGTCGGGTCCGGTGAACACGCGAAGCAGGCCATCTGCGTTGCGGGCCCTGCCGGCGTCGATCTCCCTGATTCTCGCGTGGGCCACTGGAGAGCGGAGGAACGCGACGTAGAGCTGGTCGCGAACGTTCAGGTCCTCGACGAAGGTGGCCCGTCCGGAGAGATGCGACTGGAGCTGCTTCTCGAGGCGCCTGACCATCAGGGGAGACCGCCCTTCTCCGGGAGATAAGCATGGGCCTGATCAGGAAGTCAGGCAGGAATGACTTCGGGGATGCGGTTTGACCTGTGCAGCCCTTGGCGGCTCAACTCGGCACACCTAGATTATCCGAAAAAAATTGGTTCGACCAGGTCCGACTAGCGGCGACTACTCCCGCTTCATGTACTCGCGGAGATGCTTCAGCAGGTGTTGATCCTTGTTGAGAGCCGCGGTCAGCCGCTCGAGCGCCCGCGTCGTCTGCGGGTGGAGGTGGTGCTCGATTCCCTCTGCGTCTATGTATGCGGTTGCCGAGTCGACGCCTATCATCGTCAAGAACTCCATAAGTATCTCGTGCCTCGAGACCACAGACTTGGCCACCTTCTCCCCCTTCTCTGTGAGCTTCATGCCGCGGTATGGCTCGTAGGACAGATAGCCCCCGTTGGCTAGGTGCTTCACCATGCTCGAGACGCTCGGAGCGCCGACTTCGAGTCTTTCGGCTATGTCAAGGGTAGTAGCATAGCCATTCTCCTGGACCAAGCGGTAGATCGCTTCGAGGTAGTCTTCAGACCTCTGGGTCTCCCCCTTGACCTGCACCGTTCTCGCCAAGGCGCTCCGGAGGACCGATGGTGTTGAGTGCATAAAAGTATTGCGAGTGACCGCCAAAGTTTTGAAGCATCGAGAAATATTAGATGCGTCTAAGTTTAAATACCATGTGGTTTTCCAATGATGTGACTATGAGTGGAAGCTCCGACAGAAGTCTCAGACCACCTGAGCAGATGGATAAGGTGGAGGTTACTGAGCACCAGAGGAGCAACCCTAGGATCACTCTACGCGACTTCTTCGCGTATCTTGGCCCGACCCTGATAGTGAGCCTGGCCTACATCGACCCCGGCAACTTCGGGACTGACATTGCGGGGGGCTCGCAGTTCAACTACGGTCTGATCTGGGCTGTCTGGATGGCGAGCGTCTTCGCCATGATGCTCCAGTACCTCTCAGGGAAGCTCGGAATTGCCACAGGCACAGGTCTTGCGCAGCTGATCAAAGGCTCGCTGAAGACCAGGGCGAAGATAATCCCGTACTGGCTCGCGGCCGAGGTCGCCATCGGCGCGACCGACCTGGCGGAGTACCTTGGTACCGTCATAGCCCTGAACATCCTCTTCAATATCCCACTCATCTACGCAAGCATCTTCGGGGCCCTGGACGTCATCATACTACTGGCGCTGACGAGCAACCGCTTCCGCGTGATAGAGTATTTCTTCATGGTCTTCGTCTCGGTGATAGCTATCGGGTTCCTATACGAGCTCCTTCTATTGAATCCGAGCGTTCAGCAGATCGCGATCCACTCGGTCTCGCCGGACATATCAAGCGCCACCCTGCTGGTCGTCGTGGGGATAGTCGGCGCCACGGTCATGCCCCACGTCCTCTGGCTCCACTCCTCGCTTACCTCGACCAAGCTGACGAGGTGGGGGATCAAGAAGGACGATCACGCCTCGAAGAGGAAGTTCCTCAAGCTGCACCTCCGGGAGACCGTGATTGTCCTCTCGATCGCCGGGTGCGTGAACGTCGCGATCCTCGTGATGGGGGCCGCCGCATTCTACAGATACGGGTACACGAATATTCAGCAGATCAGCCAGGCATATGCGATACTGGGGCCCCTGTTCGGTCACTACTCGGACAAGATCTTCGCCATCACCCTCCTCGCTTCCGGAATCGCTTCGTCGGTCGTCGGGACGCTCGCAGGGCAGGAGGTCATGACGGCAATGATCGGCGCCAAGATCAACCCGTATCTGAGGCGTATCGTCACCCGGGGAATCAACGTCTTCCCAACGACCGCGTGCATCCTCCTCGGGATAAGCCCGCTGGCGCTGCTCTTCTACAGCCAGGTGTTCCTGAGTGTCCTGATCCCTCTCCCCATGATCCCGCTGATCTACTACACCTCCAAGAGCAGCGTGATGGGCCCGTACGTGAACAGGCACGCGACGACCATCGCCGCGCTTGTGGTCGGGGGAGCGATAGTGCTGCTGAACATCGCGCTGATCTACGCCAGCATCTGAACTCGGAGGCTCTCAGCTCGGACGCAGATGTGAGCCCTTGCGCCGACCCGCTCTGCTACCGTCGCCCCGCGGTCGGGATCAGCCAATCGAACGGTACCTCAGAAAGCATTAAATCCGCAGAGGTGGTCGACGGACACGTTTGCCGAAAGATTCTCACGAGCAGGTGACCGACATGCTGCGGAAGGTCCCTCTCTTCTCTACGCTCAACGGGAAGCAGCTGAAGACGATAGCGAAGAGCGGCAAGGAACTCTCCTATGCCCCGGGTCAGGAGATCATCCAGGAAGGTAGCATAGGGGTCGGGTTCTTCCTGATACTCGACGGCCACGTCCGCGTGAGGAAGGGCAAGAAGACCCTCGCTGAGCTGAAGACCGGAGATTTCTTCGGTGAGATGTCCCTGTTCGACGAGCAACCGCGGTCTGCGACCGTCGAGGCCACGGCCGACACGAAGTGTCTCGGGATAACGGCCTGGTCGTTCATCGGTATGGTGAAGTCCAACCCGGACATCGCTGTAAACCTGATGAAGGAGCTGGCGGTTCGTCTCAGGGTATCTAACAAGGCTCTCCCCGAGTAGCAGCACGAAGCGGAAGTTAGACTTCTAGGTCCGCGCGCTTATCGTCAGCCTTCCTGATTCCCAGGGCTTCATAACGAGATCCCAGGCGGTCACGACTTCCTCCTTTTTCTTGATCGCGAGACACGGTCCCCAGTCCTCAAGTCGAAGGACGGCTGCCTGCAGGCTCGTCCGGCCTCCCACCTCGATCGGCGTCATCTTGTCCAGCGCGCCTATCTTGGCGTCGAGCACGTCGGTCTTCGAGCCTTCGCGGATGCGATCGAGTGAACTCGGGCCGAAGACGCGGTCGATGATACTCCGGTCTGAGATGTACTTCCGCTGACCGGATATGAAGACCGTCCTGTGTGTGAGGCGGAACATCGCTGAGAGGGCCTCCCGTATGGAGGACTTGCCGGCCATCGAGAATATCGGGCTGGAAACCTCGCCGACGAGCATGTCGGACGTAATCTGCTTCGTCTTGTAGAGACCCATGATGTCCACGAGGCTGACGAGGATAGTGCGCGGCTCGCCCCTGACCTTCCCATTTACAAGTGAAAAGCCCAGCTTCCGCTTCTTGAAAGCTTCGAGGAGCTTCTCGACGTCGTCCTCAAGGCCGAAGGAGTCGAGCTTCTCGGCACCGCGTTCGCAGGGCCCGTCGAGGAACTCGTCGAATGCGGCCGGAGACAGGTTCATGAGCTTGGGCAGGCTCGAGTATCCGAAGACCGCCCGCCGGCTCGTCAGACCCTCGGAGAGCGGGACCGCGGCCACGTCCACCATGCGGAGGAGGTACAGCACACTTACCAGGGAGTAGGATGGTTTTACGGTCGGGTACCTCCGCTCCAAAAGTCGGGGAAATGCAGAGCCTATCCTCAAGTCCACGTGAACAGTCGCGCTCCGGAGTAATTAACCCGTAAGTACCAATCCAAACCAATTGCAGTTACTCGTCGACCACCGCAAGCGCCCGCGGGCAGCCCCCGACGCCTAGTCTGGGCGGGAATCGCCTGCTTCGGTCGATTTCAGGCTATTCTTGGTGGAGACAAGTCCGTTTTCAGGCGCTTTCACGCGCTTTCAGGCGATGCGCCACGGCTCCGACTCAGGCCTTGCACGCCAGCTAGGCGACAGGGGCCATGGCGAATCCCATCGAGCAGGAAGGAGGGTGAGACCGTCGTGCTCGAAGAGTCTCCGCTTGAGCTGGCCGTGGGGCCCGAAGCACCTTCGGGTGGGTTTATTGCCCCGCCGAGCACTCGGTCCGCCGGCAGTGCAAGCACCCGTACTCTTCGGCCCGACCAACGTTAGGGCGCGCTCGTTGCAACACCTCTCGAAGAAGGAAGGTGCCATTCGGGCTGATGTGCCGTCCACAGGAGAACGATTGAAAGTTGGACTCTAGGGCGACCGACAATACCGCGCTGATCACGATACTGATCGTTATGATAATCACGGTCTCCTCGACCGTGGGGTATGCGGCAACTTCCTCGGTCGGCGAATCCTCGACGACGGCCCGCACGAGTTCGTCTGCGTCCGCCGTTGCCTGCACCCAGCCCCAGGTGACCGCGGTGAGCCCAATAACCACGAACGCCAGCGCGACGATCGTGATCAAGGGCTGCGGCTTCGGGAACAATCCCGAGACCGTGGTCAACCCCTACGTGCAGGATGGGACGGTGGACACGGTCGAGAGCGACGTCTCGCCGTCGATGGCCATCATAGACGGAAACCCGGCGGGTTCCTGGGCGTGGGAGGCCGGGTTCGCGATCAACAGCAACACGCCGGACTCTATTGGAATCCACCTTGCGAGCTGGAACGACACCACGATAGTAATCGACGGGCTGGGTTCGGAGTTGGGACCGGGCGGGAGCGGCCTGTACAGCCTGTCCGCGGGAGACCCCATCTCCATCATCGTCGTGGGACCGAACTGCACCGCGGCGACGGCGCCCTTCCCGCCGTTCCCGCCGACTTGCACCGCGACATACCAGACGACCGCCTAGGTTGGACGATCTGCGGGAATCCTGACTGATGCCCTTACGAGGCCCGGTGTTTGTAGCCCTAGACGCTCTGGTACATCGAGCCCATCAGGCTCGAGAGGTCGTCCTCGAGCTGCGCGAACGACTCGCTCGAAGAGAGGTGCGCCTGCAGGAAGACGTTCCCGTCCGTGCAGACCCCGTTTGCCACAGCTATCCCGTCCACGTCCTCTCCGTAGGCGTAGCAGCTTCCATACTGCTCGTAGCTCGTGAGGACGCTCGTGACGTCGGTGTACCCCGCCAGCCCCTTCACGTTCGTAGTGAAGACGCCGTAGTAGGACTGGCTGGCGTTGGCCGAGTCGAAGACCACGACGGTCATGTTGGCTGCCGCCTGCCCCTCGTCCCCGTTGAGGATTGCGTCCTCCGCGCCCTGCTCACCTGGATAGGTGGGCTTCAGAGCACCGGTGGAGGTGGTGGCGTACCCCGCAGGATTCTGCTGCACCGCAGACTGGATGACCGACGACGCCGCCACCTCGTAATTGGTGCTCGTCGTCTGGGTGTAGGTCGGGCCAGGGGCGGCGGTGTTGGACTCCAGTGCATAGATCGCGAGGATCGCGACAAGGACCACGGCTATCGCCCAGGCGATGTTGCCCTTCTTGAGGTATCTTCCGGCCGTAGTCCGGCGTTCCGTTTCGCTGACGTTCATCTGGGAGGGTTCGAGCCGGCGCGAGATTTCCCGATTTATATATCCGACCCACAACGAAGTCAACGACATAGATGGCAGTCAAGACAATCGTGCACTTTGAGATTCCCGCAGACGACGTAGGCAGCCTCAGCAAGTTCTACAGGGACGTCTTCGGGTGGAAGTTCGACCTGTCTCCGATGCCGGAGATGGAGTACTGGCTGATCACCACCGGACCCGCAGGGAAGAGCGTGGGTGGCGGGATGTACAAGAAGATGCACCCCCGAGACAGCCCTCGGAACTTCATCGCCGTCGAGGAGATAGATTCGGTGATCGCCGCCTTCAAGAAGGCCGGAGGGAAGGAGCTCGTAGAGAAGATGGAGGTCCCCAACGTCGGGTTCACCTTCATCGGGGCCGACCCGGAGGGCAATGTGATAGGCCTCCACGAGTCTCACCGCGGCGCCGCGCGGACGCGGCCCGCACCCAAGAGACGCGGCAAGCAGAAGTAGGCCGCGCCAGAGCAGGCGGTGAGTCGTTCCCGATGAAACGTGGCGCGGTGCCGATGCGCGATGAATAGACTGGGGCCCGAGGACTACCAGAGCAACAGGCACATCCGGAAGATAATGCGCCTCGCGCAGGCTTCGAAGCGCGACGTCTTCTTCGATCTGGGCTGCGGGATGGGCAAGCTCTGCGTCATCGCCGTGAAGGAGTTCGGTGTGAAGAAGGCGGTGGGGATCGAGATGCACAGGGGACGCGCGTCCAAGGCTGCCCGGTTCGTCCGGGATCAGGGGCTCTCCGACCGCATCGAGATTTGGAACGAGGACTACATGGAGTCTGACCTCGGGGAGGCGACCGTGTTGTTCTGCGGCCACAACGAGACCGAGGAGGACGTCCCGCATTTCGAGGATGCGCTGGGCAATGGAAGCAGGTTCGTCTCCCTGTTCCTGCCGTTCGTAGGCGTCGTGCCCGACGCGGTGGACTACCCCTTTTACCTCATGAAGCTGCCGTTCAAGAAGACTGAGGACGGGTCGCGCTGGGCCTCCGCGGTGCTCACGAAGAAGGCCGAGGTAGAGGAACTCTACCGGGAGCTCGACACCGACCGGGAGTATCGCTATGACAAGCGCCTGATGGGCCGCCTCATGAAAGACAGGTTTGGCGGAGTCTAATCCGAGCCGGCGCTGCGGGCATCATCAAGGGGGCTTACTTTGAGAGAGACCCTGAGAGGTCGGAGAGCCACTGTCGCGCAGTCTCGATATCGGCCTCTGTGAGCTGGTGTCCGGCCTCGTGCCAACGCAGCGTCACCTCGGCTTTGCCCCTTCGGAAGATCTCGGCGAGCGCATCGGGCTGGTCCCTGGGGACGACGATGTCTTCGGTCCCCGCCTCGATTAGGACGCGGACGCCGGAAAGGTCAGGTACGGTCTTCATCGTGAAGGGGACCATCGGCCGGAAGAGAACCGCCCCGGCGAGGAGCCTGGGCCTGAGAAGCAGGAGGCTCGCGGCGATGTTCGCGCCGTTCGAATAGCCCACCGCCACTACCTTCTTGCCGAAGCCGCGCTTGGTCGACATCTTCTCAACGAAACTGGCGAGCTCCTCGGTGCGGTTGGCCAGATCGTTGAGGTCGAAGATTCCCTCGGCGAGGCGCCGGAAGAACCTCGGCATCCCGTTCTCCAGTACCTTCCCCCTTGGGCTGAGAAGAGCGGCGCCTGGGAGGAGCTGGCTTCCGAGGCCCAGGAGGTCGTCCTCATTGCCGCCCGTTCCGTGGAGGAGGAGCAGCGTGATCGGGCCGCCATCCACCGAGGGCACGAACCGGTGGACGAAGCCCGGCGACTCGGACTCTGGAGTGGACAAACCTGAGTCCCCTGCTCAGTTGGATTGCGTTAAGGCTTCCGGCCGCTTCGGTGTGAGGGGGTAGACGGGCGGCCAGGAGACCGGGTTCCCCGCATCGGTCTTCCTGAGGAACGCCTCTATCTCGGTCCTTCTCGGCTCGACCCACTTGGGGAGGACCAGCCGAGACCCCAGCGTCTCCCTCGATTCGTCCGCCGTGTATCCCGGACCCTTGGTCGCGACCTCCAGGAGGTTGCCGTCTGGGTCCCTGAAGTAGAGCGAGTGGAACCAGAACCGGTCTATTATGCCTGAGTTCCCGATCCCCACGTCGTCCAGGTGGCGCTTGATCTTGAGCTGGTCCCTGTCGTCTTCCACTGCCATCGCGATGTGGTGGACGCTGCCCCTGCCGACGTACCCCTCGCGGGCCCTCTCGGAGGCGAGATATCGGATGAAGTCGGGCCTCTCCGCGTTCCCGATGGCGAGTATCGTCGCGTCCCCCTGGTCAGGGGCGGGGAGCGAGAAGTTGTCCTTGAGACCGACGAACTTCTCGAAGAACCGCGCGGTCAGCTTCGGGTCCGACGAGACCGGGCTCGCGTGGTCGAACGTGGTCAGCCTCATGCCGCTCGTGACCGCCGTTACGCCGGGCAGGTTCCTTCCGAGCTCCTCCACGTCGCTCTCAGTGAGCTTCTGGTCGTTGGCAGCGGTGAGCTCGATGCTCACGTTGTCAGGGTCCCTCAGGTAGAGGGAGACCCTGCCGTCCCGGAGCAGCGGGCCCACCACGCTCACCCCCGCGGCGCGGAGCCACGATGCCCATGATGGGAGGGCGTCGACGCTGGGGACCCTGTACGAGAGGTGGTGAGGAGACCCTAGCCCCGCCGTGCCGGGAGGGAGCTCCGGCCACTCGAAGAACGTTATCGCGCTCCCCGTCGTGGCGTCCTCGTCAGCGTAGAAGAGGTGCCGGTGGAAGACGTCGTCCTGGTTGACCGAGAGCTTGACCCTGCGGAGTCCCAACACCTCCGTGTAGAACCTCCGGTTTACCTCCTGGTTCGAGGTCACCAGCGTGATGTGGTGAAGGCCCTGGACCAGACCGTCGAGTGATTGAAACGTCATGGCTATATCGGAGACGCTCTCCCATTTATACTTGGTAGTAAAGCGCTACTGATTACATTAGCTCTCGGTGACTGGGTAAGCCCCGGCATACCGCGCGCCGCTCGAGGACGTCTCGAAAGTGCCAAATGTTGAATAACTCGGCCTTCGCTTACTGAAGCGGCGCCCAGAATGGCATCAGATGATCGCGAATTCCAGAAGAGAAAAGCCGAGCTTGAAGAGAGGCTAGAGTCACTCGAGAACGAGAGGGTCTCTTTGATGACGGAGGTGGAGGCGTTGAGGCAGAAGCGCACACTGCTCGACCTAGAGAAGAAGGGAGCGACCCTGCAGGCAACCGTGGACATGCTGAAGATGGAGAAGGCGGACCTAGAAGGACAGATCGCCTCCATCGAAGGCACCCAGTAGTCTCGTTCTAGGGAGCGGCAATCTCGTTCTTCAGGCGGTCCCGTTCCGCCTGGAGGTGCTTCACGTGCTTCTCCAGCTGACCTAGTTCAGACTCGAGGCTGGATATCACCTTGTCGCGCAGCTGCCTGGTCATGACGTCATCGTGATCCTGCTTCTCCTTCTTCAGGGCGTCGATCGACAGCTCGAGCTCGTCTGCCCTCGTCTTGTTCTCCTCTGCGTCCTTCTTGATCCTGTTGAACTCCGTCTCGGGGACCAGAAGATAGTGGATCCGGCCCAGCACTCTGGGGAACGTCGTGTCGCACCTGGGACACCTGTACATCCCGACGTCCCTCTTGACCACCCCGCGCTCTCCCTGCTCCGGTTCCACCACTACCTTGTAGACCCTCTCCGTGGAGGCGACCGCGGCTTTACAGTTGGGGCATGCCGGCAACGTCTCCTTGTACACTAAGCCAAGCATTTATGCGTGATGGGAGCGGATTTGCGTTCCCCCGGCGACGACGGGCCGCTACGCGCTGCGAAGGTCTTGCTCGACTCTCTTGTCGAATTCTCTCCTGAGAGGCTCTACGACGGAAGGACAGGCGACCTGTACGTAGAGGAGACCCTCAAGAGCGGAAGAGGCGTCGCCAGGTCTGCTCGCCCGGGCCCTGCTCATCTCCGGTCACGGTAGACCTTGACCCAGACCACCGCGCTCGCCACAGAGCCGATTCCAGCGGTCGCCAGGAGTAGGTAGAGGCCCTCTCGGTCGGGACTGGTCGTGAAGTAGGCGCTCAGGACCGATGAGCTCCCCGTCTCGGAGAGTACTTTCTCGACGATGGTGGAGTTCCCCAGCGAGACCCTGACGGTGTAGTTCCCCTGAGGGAGGTAGAAGACCGAGAACCCAGCTCCGCTCACTGCGTGCGCGATCGTCCCGCTCCCCGTCATGACGTTGATTGATGCCCCGGAAGCAGGTTTGCCGTTCAGATAGGTCGCCACGCTCAGCTTGCTGGAGTTAACCTGAACCACGGTCGATGAGAAGGGCTGTTCCACGGATATGGCCTGTGTCTGACCCCCGACCGACACCCCGACCTGAACCGGGTAGTGCGAGGATATCATGTAGAAGGTAGCGCCCCCGGAGGAAGAGTCTGCCACTCCCGACCCGGGTGTGAAGGTAATCAGAGAGTCGTTCAGCGGGACCTCCCAGGAACTCGCCAGGACTCTGACAGCGGCAGGCTGAAGGCCGAGCCTCGTCTCGGTGACCATCTCGACCCCGTACGACGTGTACATGGTGTAGACCATGGTGGGCCAGCTTGAGACGGGGTCGGCGAGCGACGCCGAGAGGGAGAAGGTCGTCGTCTTTACGCCTGCCGTGGATGAGCAACCCTGCAGCGATATCCAGGTGTCGTTGCCGGGAATGAGGATCGGGGTCTGCTCAACCGCTATACCTGTCGGAGTGTCGAAGAAGGCCCTCACGGTGAACCGGCCATCCCGAATCTGAGCGTTGTCGACGAGTGTGGCGTTGGCCGAGGTCTGGTTGGCCGTCATCTGCACCGTCGTGATTTCGGCGACCGCGACGTCTCGAGAGATCACTGTCGAGGGCCCGTTGGTCGCATAGGAGTAGTTCTGATGTAGCTCCACCCAGAACTCGAACGGATGAAGTATGCTCCCCTGCGTGGAGATGTCGAGCGTGCTCCCATTCTTTGCTACTAGGAGCCGGCCTGTCCCGACCGAGGAAGGGATGGAGAGGGAAGCGGCCTCTGGAGGGGCGCTTCCCACCGCGCACGCCTGGATATCGTACTGGGTGGTCGTAGACAGGGTGAGGTTCATGGCGAGCTGGCCGCCTCCGGAGAGCGAGTAGTTGTCGAGGGTCGCCGGGGCTAGCCCGTTCTGTCCCGCCACGAACAAGGTCGTCTCCTCTCCAACGAGCGGCTGAGACGAGGGAGCAATCGTCAGGATCAGGCTGCCTTCAGGACCTGAGCTCGGGAGGGCGTATAGAAGCACGGGGTCCATCGGTGCCAGATTGACGCTTGCTACGGCCGCACCTCCGGGTATCGTGAGCGTCGCCGTCAGCTCGTCCTGGGAGTCTGACGCCAACCAGATCTGGTCCCCTTGAGTGTAGACGGGAATCCCCTGGCTCACCGGGGTCAGGACGCCTGGGCCGAAGCCCATCGAGAGCGGGTACTGCGAGAAGGCCTGGGTCTGTGCCCCTACCGGCGCGGGTTGGAACGAAGACGAGGCCGCGAGCAGGACCAGCAGCAGCGGCAAGATAAGTAGGCTAGTTCTCACGGCTCCCCAACCACATTATCGCGATGAGCACGATCGAAGGAGCTCCGAAGATCAGGAAGGTGTCTGCGGTGAACTCTGAGACGACGAGGCCCCACAACAAGGCCAGGGCCGAGCCGACCGCGGAGAAGACGAGAAGGAGGTCTCCGACAGGAGGGGCCCCCTCGGCCCCCATCGTCGAGTAGACTATCAGGCCGAGATAGAGAACGGCCCCGGCGACGAGGACGATCGGATCGGCGGCAGCCACTGTGGCTCCTTGCGTCAACGTAGACAAGACGAGCTTCGTCATCCCGGTCAGCCCCGTGATCGTCGTGGTCTGCTTGGTAGCGGAGAGCACGAGGGCGAGGACAGCGAAGAGGCTGGTCGCGGTCGGGACAAGCGCCGTGAGCGACGCTCCCCTACGGATCATGGCGATGACCTTGTACATGGCGAACGTCGGGAAGACGAGCAGGAACGAGGAGGTCCAGGCCCACAGCAGGTTCCCTGCGAGAGGCAGGTACTGCCCGTTGCCAAGAAGGACCTCGACCACACCGAGGACCGGGATGAGAAGCACCTCTGCTGCGAAAAGATCGATGATGATGATCCCATTCATCCGCCGCAGTCGCCCGATCGAGAGCACAACTGCCAGCCGGATGATCTGGCTGCCGAGGATCACCGTCTCGAAGGTGTTCGCCGGGAGGAAGACCGGATTCTGGGCCAGCCAGAGCAGGACCGCGCCATAGAGCGACGCCAGGGCGGCGGTGACCACCGCGACCACTGCCCATGCGAAGCGCGTGGTCATCCCGCCAGCACCAGCGATGTCATGGCCGACAGGTCCTCCCTCCCCGTGAATACCGAGGCCCCCTGGGGAGTGTACGGGAGTCGGTCCTGTTCAGAGACGACGAGGAGCCGGCGAGACCGGGGGAGCGAGTCAAGCCCGGTCCCGCAGGCCTCCTCTGGGCCCACGATGACAAGGTCGAAGGAACCGGCGGCCGGCAGGGGCAGCGGCGTCGGAATCACATCCTGACCCGAACCCCACGCCAGCTCGGTCGCGTCCGCGAGCTCCCCCAAGTTCGACGCGGTCGCCCTCCCGGTCCCGCGGGGCGAGGAGTAGGTTATCTCGAGGACGGTTCCTATCTGGAGAAGCTCCACCCCCATCTGGGCGATGGCCTCCGCTACGAGGTCGTCTCTCCTCGCCCTCTCCTCTTGGTTCCGGGACCCGACCCTAATCCCGATCGAGACGACCTTTCTGACGTTGGCCTCTCTGATGCGGACAGGGAGCGTCTCGTCGGTCATCCCAGCCACCCTCCTCCACATTATGTCGTGGGGGTCCAGGCCGAGCTCGTACTCGCTCACGGCGTAGAGCTCTTGGCCCGACCCGCTCCTTCCCGCCGGGTTCTCGCCGAACGAGCGCGGGGACGCCTGCAACCGGAGGGGCGCCCTTCTCAGCGCGAGCGGGAGCGACTCTAGGACGAAATCGAGTTCCAATGTGCGCTGCTTCGTGAACAGCCCGAGCTGGTCGGTCGCCTTGAGCATCACCTTCAGGCCCTCCGTCCTACCGGCGAGGCTGGGCGTAATCACCAGCTCGGAGGCTCCCGACCGGAACTGGTTGACCCTGCACGCGAGTCCGGGACCGCCCTCCAGGCTAGCGGAGGTCAGTCTGAGCCATCTCGAACCCCCCGTCCCGATCTGAATCGGGATCGTCTTGCTCTCGTTCTTGAAGGTGCGGACCCTCTTGACTCCCGTCGCGACGCCGGCTCTTCGGAACTGAGACCAGAAGAGCCCGAGAGATGCGACGGCCATGATCGAGAGCGTGAAGCCAAGGGTCGCCGCGATCGTTGGCCCGGCGAAGCCGAAGATCAGACTTGTCAGGGCCGCGGCCCCGAGGTAGTCTCTTCCCCTCCGTGTGAGACCTACCGTGGCGGCTCAACTCCGTCGACCACGTCCCGGATCACCGCCGTGACCGAGATCTCTTCCCCGCTGACCTGTGTGGACGACCTCAGCCTCATCCGGTGCGAGAGCGACTCGACGGACAGTTCCTTGACATCGTCCGGGGTCACGTAACCGCGCCCGGCTAGGTACGCCCTGGCCTTGGCGCACCTGGTGAGATGGACCATCGCTCTCGGGCTCGCGCCGAGCACGACCCTGCTGTCCGATCTGGTCGCGATCGCGAGCCGAGCGAGGTAGTCGATGATCTCCTCCGAGACCCTCACCTCCCCGACCTCCCGGAAGCACCTGGCCAGTTCTTCCTTCGACACGACGCCCCTGACGGGCTCCCCCCCTTCGTCCGAGATGTTCCGCCTGATCACCTCAGACTCCGACTCGCGCGAGGGATATCCGAGGGTGATCTTGAGCATGAATCTGTCGAGTTGTCCCTCCGGGAGAGGATAGACGCCCTGGAACTCGATGGGATTCTGGGTCGCGATGACCATGTGCGGGGAGGGGAGGGTCTCTGTATGGCCCTCGATCGTCACCTGCTGCTCCTGCATCGCCTCGAGGAGCGCGCTCTGGACCTTCGCGGGGGCCCTGTTGATCTCGTCGGCCAGGAGGATGTTGGTGAAGACCGCGCCCTTCCTAAACTCAAACTCCCTCTCCTTCATGTTGAAGATGAACCCACCCACTATGTCAAGCGGGAGCATGTCTGGCGTGAACTGGACGCGGCGGAAGTCCAGTTCCAGGCAACGCGAGAAGCACTTTGTCAGCAGCGTCTTCGAGACGCCGGGGACGCCTTCGAGCAGAACGTGCCCCCTTGCCAGCAGGGCCGCCAGGAGCAGCTCCGTCTCCCTCTCCTTGCCGACTACAACCCTGCCGAGCTCGGTGACGACCCTGTCGCGCAGACCCGTGGCCACTAGCGGCGCCTCCAGAGAACCTTCACGAGCTTCATCAACTCCGACTGCGGAAGGTCCGGTGCCGACCCATCCCCGTACCTGTACGCCTCATAGTCCGCGAGGCCCTGGTCTATCTCGTCCCACCTCAGGTTGAGGCCTGCCAGCCTCGCCCTGGAGAGACCCTCCCTCAGCGTGAACCCCGTCGGGAGGTCCGGGAAGGCCCTCCTCAGGCCTGAGGCCAGGAGCCGGAAGGTGCCTTGGGCGTCTGAAGCGCTGGGCGGTCTCTGCCTGCGCCACTGGAGGAACCCGGCCCCGAGTGAGACGCAGACGGCCACGTTCAGGACGAGGGCGACGACGGTATCGCTATCCATGGACGAATATCCTCGTCGTGGCGCTGTAGGTCACGAGCGTGAGGCCGACCAGGCTCTGGACGGGCAGGAACGACTCTGGGTGAAGCGTGAGCCAGAGGAGGGTCGAAGCCCCTGAACCGCTGACCTGCGACGCGGTCACCGTCACCGGGACCTCCGTCACCTTGTTCAGGACGAACCCCGTCGAGGCGGTCCCGTAGTAGAGATCGAGAAAGCCGGCGCTTGTCTCAGTCGGCGCCGAGGACGCGAGGACGGCCAGGTTGATGCTCTGCCAAGGCGCGACAGATCCCGAGGAGTCCTCGTCGGACAGGTCGCTGAAGACGGCCTGATTGACAAGCCGACTTACCAAGACGTCGGCCTCGGTCGTCAGGCTCTGGTAGATCCGGATCTGCACTGACGTGCTGAAGGACGGGGTCGAGACCGTCAGGGTGTAGTTCCCGGCGACCAGCTGCGAACCCGCTTCTCCACTGGAGTTCGTCTCGAGCTGAAGCGGGAAGGAACCCAGGGCGTTCCTCTGTACCTTCACTGTTGCGTTCGGGATCGGTATGACCACAGTCCTCGCCGGCGCCACCTCCTCGAGCGATGAATTCAACGGGAACACCGAAAGCGAGGTGCTGGCCAGAAACGAGGTGTTGACCAGAATCCTGCCAATCTCTATCGTCACCGTCTGTTGGGCCTTCGTCGAAGGATGAAGGGACGGCAATCCCTGCAGAGCCGAGGAGAGGGGCGAGACCAGCCCCGTGCTAAGGCTGCCCAAGAGGAGCGCGAGCAGAGCGACGCAGATCACGAGCGTGGCAGTTCGCGCCTTCGTCGTCTTCAAATTTGTCGAGACGATTCGGGGATTCTAGAGTTCTAAAGGCTTTGTGGCCCAGGCGGGCATGTTGGATTTTAACCTGCCAAATCAGGAGTTGGGAATAGTCATGGCGACAAATGCCGGTCCCAGAGGGCCGCGCTCTCACCCGAGGGCCCCCGCCTACGCGCTCCTCGGCTTCCTTAGCGTGATCTGGGGGCTCGCGTTCGTCGCGATAAGGGTGGCGGACTCCGACCTCTCCCCGCTTTCGCTGTTGCTGATCAGGTGGCTCATTGCCAGCGCGGGGTTGGCGATCATCGTGCCATTCGCGAGGCCAAAGACCAAGTTCCAGAGTAGAGACCTCCCGCGACCCCTCGCCTTCGCACTGATGATGGTGGCTCTCTATGGGACGGCCCTCAACTACGCCGAAACCTCGATCTCATCGGGGCTGGTGGGTCTGCTGGTCTCCCTCGGTCCGGTCTTCATCGTAGCCTTCTCGGCGGTCACACTGAAGGAGAGGTTGAGCCGGAGGCTGGTCTACGCGCTGCTCCTCGCCTTGGTCGGGTGCGTTCTCCTGTCCGCGAGCGACCTGAACGCAGGAGGGAACTCCCTCTCGGGCGCGCTGGAGGCGATAGTCGCATCGCTAATCTACGCCGGCTTCACCGTCCTCTCGAAGCCACTTGTCGACAAGTACGGCGCGCTCTCGGTCACGATCTGGGGTTCGCTCACAGGGACGGTCTTCCTCCTCCCCCTCGCTTCAGCCGAGTTCGTGAGACAGGTCTCGGCACTTCCCGCGGAGGGCTGGGTCGCGGTCGGGATCGTCCGGACGAGGAGCGAGAGGTGACGGATGACCCGGGTGTCGCGGCTTCATCCAGTACAGTTCAAATAAGGTCGCCCGAACCTCAGGAACAGAGCCATGAAGAAGAGGGTTTCTCACGGCGGAACCTCCGAGGGTTCGGGGCTGCAAAGGATACGGAAGGCGCTGGCCGAAGGGTGGACGCCCCCGGTCGCGGAGCTCGTCGGCTTCAGGCTGACGAAGATCGAGAGGGGGACTGCGGCGATCGAGCTCCAGGCCAGCCGGGAGCACGAGAATCCGATGGGAACGCTCCACGGAGGAATCATCTGCGACATCGCCGATGCGGCGATGGGGATGGCCTACGCCAGCCTTCTCCGAGCGGACGAGTCGTTCACGACTGTCGAGCTGAAGATCAACTTCCTTCGTCCGTTCTGGAGCGGACGGCTCGTGGCAAAGGGGAAGGTGATCAAGAAAGGCCGCACATGGGGCTGCTCGAGTGCCGGGTGACGGACGATGAGCGGAGGCTCGTGGCCTACGCGACGAGCACCTGCATGACGCTCGATGGGATTAAGGAACAGGGACTAACCAGACCGAGGAACGACACCGTCTCCGCGTGACATCGGCTCCGGTGGTTCTTCGTCTGGTAGAATTCACGCTAGAGACTTTTAATCATAGTCGCCGCTCGAATGGGTCATGGAAAAGAGCGTGACCCTGAGAGTCGCGGAGACAAACTCGCGGCTCGTCGGACACGGGATAGCGGTAATCGACCCCAAGGTTATGGAACAGCTCGGGTTGACCAGCGGCGACGTCATCGAGATAACCGGCAAGAAGAAGGTCAGCTTCACGCTGCTCTGGGCCGGATACCCGGAGGACTACGGTCTCGGACTGATACGCATCGACGGGTACACGAGGAACAATCTCGGTGTTGGCCTGGATGACACCGTCACGATAGCGCAGACGGAGGCCCACGCCGCTCAAGAGGTCGTCCTGGCCCCGACCGAGACTCTGAACATCACGGGTCTCGAGGAGTACCTCCCGGAGGCGCTCGAGGGCCGCGTCCTGACGAAGGGCGACTCCCTCCCGCTCAACATCATGGGGTCCAAAATCGACTTCCTGGTCGACAGCGCGGCTCCGTCAGGCGCGGTGGTCGTCACTCTGGAGACCCGTTTCCGCCTCGGGACAGTACGCAAGCCCACGAACACGGGCGTCCCGAGGATAACCTACGAGGACATCGGCGGCCTCACCAACGAGGTCCAGAAGATCCGCGAGATGATCGAGCTCCCGCTCAGGCACCCTGAGATCTTCGAGAGGGTCGGAATCGAGGCCCCGAAGGGAGTGCTGCTCTACGGACCGCCGGGGACGGGGAAGACGCTCCTCGCCAAGGCAGTCGCCAACGAGACGAACGCGAACTTCTCTTCGATCGGCGGTCCGGAGATAATGAGCAAGTACTACGGCGAGTCCGAGGAGAGGCTGAGGACAATCTTCAAGGAGGCGCAGGAGAAGGCGCCGAGCATCATCTTCATCGACGAGATCGACTCGATCGCGCCCAAGAGGGAAGAGACCTCGGGAGAGATGGAGAAGAGGATCGTCTCCCAGCTGCTGACGCTGATGGACGGGCTGGAGGCGCGAGGGAAGGTCGTGGTCATAGGGGCCACCAACAGGCCGGACTCGCTGGACCCGGCGCTGCGGCGCCCGGGACGCTTCGACAGGGAGATCGAGATTGGCATCCCCGACGAGAAGAGCCGGCTCGAGATCCTTCACATACACACGAGGGGCATGCCGCTCGAACCGGACGTGAAGCTAGAGGAGGTGGCCAGGGTCACCCATGGGTTCGTCGGGGCCGACCTCCAGGCGCTCGCCAAGGAGGCCGCGATACTCGCGGTGAGGAGGGTGCTCCCTGAAATCGACATGGAGTCGACCAAGGTCCCCGCGAAGACCCTCAACAAGATCAAGGTGAGGATGCAGGACTTCCAGGACGCCCTTAGGGACGTTCAGCCCTCGGCAATGAGGGAAGTCCTGGTCCAGGTGCCCAACGTGAAGTGGGAGGACATCGGGGGCCTCGGGTCGATTAAGGAGGAGCTGACCGAGGCCGTCGAGTGGCCGCTGAAGTACCGCAAGCTCTTCGAGAAGGGCGACGTGAAGCCTCCGACAGGGATCCTCCTCTACGGCCCTCCGGGGACGGGGAAGACGTTGATAGCCAAGGCCGTCGCGAACGAGAGCGAGGCGAACTTCATCAGCATAAAGGGGCCCGAGCTCATCTCTAAGTGGGTCGGGGAATCCGAGAAGGGCGTCAGGGAGGTCTTCAGGAAGGCCCGCGCCGCCGCTCCGTGTGTGATCTTCTTCGACGAGATCGACGCCATAGCCCCGCGCCGCAACGCTGGGGAGACCGACAGCCAGGTCACCGAGCGCGTCGTCAGCCAGCTCCTCACCGAGATGGACGGGCTCGAGGAGCTGAAGGGAGTCGTCGTTCTCGGCGCGACCAACAGGCCGGACATCATCGACGAGGCGCTCCTGCGGCCCGGAAGGTTCGACAGGATACTCCAGGTCCCGCCCCCCGACAAGGAGGGGAGGATCCAGATCCTCAAGATCCACACGAAGAGAAAGCCGATCGCGAAGGACGTCGACATGGTCAAGCTCGCGGACATGACCGAGGGCTACACGGGCGCGGACCTGGCTTCCGTCGCCAACGCCGCCGTGATTGGCGCAATCAAGAAGTACGTCAAGGAGCACGGGAAGGACGCGGACGAGACCTCGGCAGGCCTCTCGGTCACGATGCAGGACTTCGAGGAGGCGATCGAGAAGCTCAAGCGCAAGAAGTCCGGGGACTTCAAGTGACCCGGAGGGGACGGAGCGGGTCAGGACTTCTCAGAGGGCTTCTGCCCTAGCGCGGCGAGCCTGTCAGCGAGCTCCTTCACCTTCGGCGAGTAGGAAGCCGTCTTGGAAGGGTCGGTCCTGCTCACCTCCTCGATGTAGGAGACGAATCCGCTGATCTCGTTCATCATCTCGTCCATCGAGGGCGGCTTCCTGATTTTCATCTTCATCGCGTTCTTCGCGGTCCGGATGGTATTCTGGGGCTGGGGGTGGAGGCGCGGCTACTACCACGGCAGCCGCTGGGGCTACGGAGGAGACGCCAAGGAGACGCTGAAGCTCCGGTACGCCCGCGGCGAGATAGCCAAGGAACAGTTCGACCAGATGAAGAAGGACCTGGACGAGCAACCCTAGTCTCCTGGCGCGCTCGCCCCGCCCCTCGGACTAGTCTTATAGTCGGCGGCGGGGGAGGATGTGCCACCCTTGAGAGCGATGAGGCTGGAGAGCTATGGTGCGCCCCTCAGTCTCGAGGAGATCGACCGGCCGGAAACGGGGGATGGGGTCCTGGTCAGGGTCGAGGCGGCCGGGGTGTGCCACACCGACCTCCACATCGTCTCAGGTTCGTACGACCTGGGAGAAGGAAACCTGCTGAAGATGTCCGACAGGGGCATCCTGCTCCCGATCACGCCCGGCCACGAGATAGCCGGGACCCTGGTCGACCTCGGAGGCCATGTTGATACTTCCCTGAAGGAAGGAGACCGCGTCGTCGTCTATCCCTGGCTCGGCTGTGGAGAATGCAGGAAGTGCGCCGCGGGTTTCGAGAACCTATGCGAAGCGAAACCGGCGAGCCTAGGCATCTTCAACGATGGAGGATACGCAGAGTACGTCCGCGTCCCCCATCCGCGGTACCTCGTCCCCACAGGAGGGATAGGCCCGTCGCAGGCCGCACCGCTCGCTTGCTCAGGACTCACCACGTTCAGCGCACTCCAGAAGTGCGGCCTCCACGAGGGCGACCTGCTCGTGATTCTCGGCGCTGGAGGACTCGGGACGACCGCCATACAGCTCGCGAAGAAGACGACCGGCGCTAGGGTCATGGTGCTCGATGTCAACCCCTCGAAGCTCAGGCTCGCGTCCGAGCTCGGCGCGGACCAGACGATCGAGACCTCGGGGCGGGAGAAGACTGACGTTGTCTCGGAGATAAAGCGGTCGAACAGAGGGAGGGGCGCGGACGCGGTCCTGGATTTCGTCGGCAACCCCTCGACTAGCACGATGGGATTCGAGATGCTGACGAAACAGGGTCGGCTCGTGATAGTCGGGCTCTTCGGGGGTTCTGCCCCGTTCTCCCTGCCCCTCTTCCCGCTCAGGGGCGCCAGCGTCCTCGGGAGTTTCACAGGGACTCTCGCCGAGCTCTCGGAACTGGTCCGTCTGGCGGCCGCGGGCACGGTGAGGCCGGTGGTCTCCGCAGAACATCCCCTGGAGGACGCGAACTTGGTGCTCCAGAAGCTGGGCAGCGGCGAAGTGATGGGAAGGGCAGTCCTGCGGCCCTAGGACGGAAAGGCAGGAGGGAGGCTAGGTTCCGGTGACGATGATGGTATTCGTTGCCAGCACATTCTTCAGCTTCCGCATATCGGAGTTCACCGTCTCCTTGAGCTCCTCCATGCTGCTCGCTGCGACCTCGGCGACTATGTCGTAGACGCCGTAGACCTCATAGACCTTGTCGACGTACTTGAAGGTCTTGAGCTCGCTGACTACATCCTTGTCGGTTCCCACCTTGACGTTTATCATGACGAATGCTCGAGGCAAGTTGCTGGTTCGAACCCGTCCAACGCAGCCCTCCGCACGCTATATAGGATTCTCGCCGATGCCCGCATCCCTGCCTTCGGGCCGGGCCGGTCCCGTTCTCAGAGGCGGGCTCGCAGGGCCGCGGCCGGTGCCTCCGTTGGTCTTCGCGCGGACCAGGGACGTGAGGATTCCTATCGCGCAGAGGAGGGCCGCCAGGAGGAACGCGTAGTGCATCCCGGTGACGAATAGCTGGGCCGTCCTACCGGAAGCGACTGACCCACCGCTGAGCGCGGCGAACGCGCCTGCCGGCATGCTCGCCGCCACGACCCCGCCCAGGACGGCGACCCCGACGGACTGTCCGGCCGATCTCACGGTCCCTAGCGTCCCCGAGGCCAGTCCGATCTGGTCGCGCGGGACGGAGCTCATGATGGAGTTGGAGTTAGGGGACGAGAAGAGCGCGTGCCCGAGCCCCAGGAACATGAGTGGCAGCCAAATCGACTCTCCTGAGGAGGAGACACCGAGGAACGAGAGCGCGAGGAAGGCGAGGACCTTGATGAACATCCCGGCGGCGCTCAGTAGGCCGGGGCTGATCTTGTCCGATAGAGCCCCGGCGACAGGGGCGGTCAGGACCATCACGGCCGGCTGGACGAGGAGGACCAGGCCCGCGGAGACAGGCGAGTACCCGAGGACATCCTGGAGGTAGAGGGAGACCACCAGAAGCGAGCCTGAGGCGGTGATGTAGTTCATCAGCGCGGTCGCGTTGCCCGCGGCGAAGAGCCTGTTCTGGGTGAAGAGCCTCAGGTCGATGAGGGGAACGGTGCCCTTTCTCCGCTCGAGCAGCAGGAACCCTGCGAACGAGCCCATGCAGGAGAGGACCAGTAGCGCCGTCTCCCAGGCGTAGGCCGCCAGTCCGCTCAGCGCCAAGAGCATCGTCACCAGGAATGCCGTGAGCGCTATCGCGCCCGGGAAGTCGAACCGCGCTTCGCCGATCGAGGCCTTCTCGCTGCTGAGGTAGACGACCGCGAGGGCCGCTGTCGCGATGCCGATCGGCACGTTGACGTAGAAAATCGAGCGCCATCCGAAGACCTGGACCAGCACCCCTCCCGCTGCCGGGCCCGCCGTCAGACCTGTGTATGCGGACGCGAGCGTGATGCCCAGCACCCTGCCGCGCTCGGCAACGGGGAAGGCCTTCACAACCAGCGCCCCGGCGACCGCGCTCATCATAGCCGCGCCGGCGCCCTGGACGATCCGGAAGACGATCATCTGGCTGACGCTCCCGGAGAGGCCGGCGAGGAACGAGCCGCAGGTGAAGACCACGACCCCTATGACCAGGACCGGCTTCATGCCGCTGCGGTCGCCCACGCGGCCGAACGTCGTCTGGAGGGAGGCGATGACAACCAGGTACGCGGTCGTGATGAGTATGATGTCGGCGAAGGAGGCGCTGAACGCCTTCGCTATCGAAGGCAGCGCGAGGTTGACTATGCTGCTGTCAAACGGCGCCATGAACGACGCGATGCACGCGATGAAGAGTACCATCCATCTGTTCGAGGTGATTCTGCAGCCCCAGCGCTTGGGCCGATATAATCGTTGAAACCCTGTCGCCGCAGAATCCGGGCCGCGCAAGACCTAAAACCCGTGAGCAGAGCTAATGCTCGACTTGCCCGACGGAGTCCACACCAAGCGGTACATGGTCCAGCCCGGGACCAAGCTCAGGCTGGAGAGATGGGACCCCTCCGACAGCTCAGGATTCGGCGGAGAGGAGGCACGCCCTGTTGGACTCTCGAAGAAGCTCGACGAGAAGCTGGACCTGCTCCAGGCGAAGCTCTTCGCGGAGCACAAGCACATGGTGCTGGTGGTCCTTCAGGCCATGGACACGGGAGGCAAGGACGGGACGATTCGGAGGATCTTCAGGGGCGCGAACCCATCAGGGGTGCGCGTCGCCCACTTCAGGGAGCCCACACAACTGGAGCTCGACCACGACTTCCTCTGGAGGGCGCACGCCCAAGTCCCGGCGAAGGGTGAACTCGTCATCTTCAACAGGAGCCACTACGAGGGAGTGCTGGTCGAACGAGTCCACGGGCTCGTGACCAAGGACGTGTGGAGACAGCGCTACAGGCAAATCAATGACTTCGAGAAGGAGCTCTCGGAGTCGGGGACTACGATTCTGAAGTTCTTCCTGAACATCGATTCAGGTGAACAGAAGCGAAGGCTCCAGGAACGGCTCTCGGATCCTGACAAGCAGTGGAAGCTCAGCCGCGACGACTTCGAGGAGAGGCGCCTCTGGCCCAAGTACATGAAGGCCTACCAACAGGCCCTCGAGGCGACGACCACGGATTTCGCGCCCTGGTACATCGTCCCCTCCAACAAGAAGTGGTTCAGGGACCTGCTGGTCTCCGCGGTAATCGTGGACGCCCTCGAAGGGCTGCACATGGAATATCCGCCGATGACGGTGGACCTGAAGTCCGTGAAGTTACGATGACGCGGACCGCGAGTCCGAGGTCAGGTAGGGTGGGGCGCGCAGGTCGGCGGCTCCCTTGAACTACGACAACCGGTCCGTCTCCTTCGGGTCCCTGGAACTCGGCTACCGAATCGAGGGCGATGGCCCGCTGAAGGTCTTGCTCCTCCACGGGCTGAGGTCCCACTCCGGGACCTGGAGAAGGGTCATCCCCGGCCTGTCTAGGGCCGCCACCGTGGTCGCGCCCAGTCTGCCCTCCAGGACGGGGGACGCGACCTCCGAACTCGCCGAGCTCTACACGGAACAGGTCAGCGCCGTCTGCGCCCACGCCGGGCTCTCGCACGCGGTCGTTGTAGGCAACTCGATGGGCGGCTGGGTCGCGATGAGGCTCCTCTCGAAGCACCGGAACCTCGTCTCACGGATCGTCCTCGAGGACACCGCAGGGTCGGATTCAGAGGACGTGAGGACGCTCGAGCGCTCGCAGATCGCTGTGCTCATAGTCTGGGGGGAATCTGACGGCATCCTCCCCGTCACCTCCGGAAGGGAGCTCCATTCGAGGCTCCCAAGGAGCGAGCTGCGCGTCATATCGGGCGCAGGCCACGTCCCGCACTGGGAGACGCCCGAAGCGTTCAGTGGAGTCCTCGGTGAGTTTCTAGGGAGACGCTAGTCTCAGCACTCTATCTCGCTGAGCACGACCCATTCCTTCATCGCTCCGTCGACCGACCGGAGCTGGAATATGGTCACGGCGTCGTACTCCCCGCTCTGCTCGAGAAAGTCCCTGAGGTTGAGGGCGCCCTGGAGCGAGTCCTGGGAGAACTTGTTGAGCTTTGAGGTGTTTCTTGCCACCACGAGAAGGGGCTGGGCCATGGGTCCTGCGGTGATATTCCTATTATATATAATTCTCTGCGAAATTTATTCCTGCGAGTCTCGGTTCCTCCCCTCGCCAGCGACAGAGGCTCAGCTGTCTCTGACCGGCTTGAATGGGTGCTGAGACGGGGAGGCGGCCTTCTTCCCTATCCGCTGAAGGAAGGGCCCGGCCATCGCCGTGACAAGCACCATCAGGCCGAGGATAGAGAATGTCGAGGTGTCGATCAGGCCGGCGGCGAGGGCGGCCTGGCCGATGATGAAGGAGAACTCGCCACGCGGTACCAGCCAGGCGCCGACCATCCGGGGGTCCGTCTCCCCGAGCGGGTCCCTCGCGCCCATGATCCTGCCGATCAGGACCCCGCCGGAGTACTTCGCAGCGATGAGGAGCACTGCCACCAGGGCGAACGCCGGCCAGATCTGGAGCGCGGGGAATGGGTCGATCTGGCTGCCCATGTAGACGAAGAAGATGAAGACGAGGAGCCCCTTGATGGGCGCCACCTTGCCAGAGAGGTACTTCGAGTGCTTGCCCCGCATCGCGAGGCCTATGATGAACGCGCCGACGCCCGCAGAGTACCCGAGATAAGCGCCCAGGACCCCGAAGGCGAACCCGAGACCGATCGCGAAGAAGAACGGGAGCTCCTCGAACTCCTCCTCGTAGTGGCTGAGGAAGTTTATCGCGGGCGGGGCGACGTATCTGGCCACCACGACGCCGATGGTCAGGAGGGCGAAACCCCCAAGGATCGTCTCGGAGATAGCGAGCAGCCCGGTCCTCGCGGTGATGACGCCTCCCGCGGGGAGCGAGGAGATCACGATGAGGAAGACGACCGCGACGATGTCCTCGATCACGAGGATGCCGACGATGAGGCGCGAGGTCTGGTCGCGCATGCCGCGCGAGAGGAGGAACTGCCCGACGATCGCCGTGCTCGTTGCGGACGCCGCCATCGCGAAGACGAGCGTCTCCGAGAAATCAAGGCCGAGGAAGTGCGCGCACGCCAGGCCGACGATGAAGGTCAGGCCCATCTCGAGGAGCGTGAGCGATCCGGCCCGCCTGATCATCCTCAGGAACTTAACAGGGTCCAGCTCGAGCCCTATCAGGAAGAGCAGGACCACGATCCCGACGCTGGCGATGTCGCCTATCACCGAGATGTCCGATATCCACCCGAGAACGTAGGGCCCGACCAGCATGCCGGCGAGTATCTCCGCGGCGATCACCGAGGTACGGAGCCTTGCGAAAAGAAGTCCGAGGAGGAGGGCCACGCCGGAGATGATGCCCAGGCTTAGGAGGAATCCGACGTCTTCGACCATCTTCTACGTTTGACAATCAGGAAGGGTTCGTCCACAAAACTCTTTCGGTCTCCACCGAGTCCTTCGGACGGAAGCAACGCTTAATCCCGCGTCCGCTCGTCGGTCGGTCGATGCAGGACATCGACCCCGTCCTTTTCCTTGCGCCTCTGGCCACCGTGGTCTTCAGCGTCATTCTCGTGGTCTGGTGGCACTACAAGCGGAGGCTGACCGCTACCATCCTGGTCGTCGCCGCCCTGGCGTATTTCGCCGCGATCGGTCTCAAGGTCGTCGTCCAGGAGGCCACCTATGGCTGGATCCAGTCGACCTTCGGTACGGTGAGTGTCCCCGCGGGGTTGTACTTCGGGCTCCAGACGAGCTTCTTCGAGGTGGGCTTGGCGTACCTGGTGGCACGGTTCGCGGTCTCGCACTGGAACATAGACGCCAGGGACGGCGAGGGCTACGGGGTATCGCTCGCGTTCTGGGAGAACGGCATCCTGACCGGCGCGCTATCGCTCTTCAGCCTCGCGCTCACCTACGTCTTCATCGCCGACGGCCTGCTGCCACAGTCGACCTACCAGACGCTGGTGACCTCACAACCATCGGTATTCTACCCCCGGGCCCAGCTACTCTTTCCTACCGCCCTCAGCATCCTCGAGAGGTTCTCCTCGTTCCTGATCCACTTCTCCTGGGGCTACCTCTGCGTCCTCGCTGCATATCTCCACAAGAGGAACTACCTCTTCCTCGCGCTCCCGATGGGACTGGTGGACGCCCTCGTCCCGTTCGCCGGGGAGGTGCCGCTCTGGGTCTTCGAGCTGGGTCTCTTCTTAATCGCGCTGGGGGCGTTCGCCGTGACCTGGAGGGTGACGGAGCGCGACAGGCGCAGGGGCTACGCCAAAGAATTAACTCCGGCGATTCCCGCCACGCCGGCATGAGAAAGGTCGAGGGCTCGAAGGTCTACCGACTCCTCTATCCCTCCGTCCCGGTCGTCGTCGCCGCGTCCCACCGGGGAAAGGTCTCGGCCATGCCTGCGATCTCCGTCATCTCGCTCTCGAACGACCCGGCATTGATAGGCGTCTCGTCGTCCCCCTCCCACGACACGTATGGGACCATCATCAAGGCACGGTGCTTCTCCGTGTCTTGGCTCGACGGTCGGTACGCCAGCGCGGTCGTGGGCCTTGGGAGCGTCTCGGGGGCCGGGATCCCGGACAAGCTCCGCACAGCGGGCCTGCACCACTCTCTCAGAGGTACTCCCGCGGTCCCGGTCGTGAAGGAGGCGTCCGCATACCTCGCTTGCACGCTCTCCAAGGTGGAAAGGTTCGGCGACCACGACCTGCTGGTCGGAGAGGTCCGGGAGGCGAGGGCGATCGGCGACTTCAGGGACTACTGGGCGTTCAAGCTCTACCGGCCCATCCTCTACTTGGGGTCCAGAGGACCCAATGGGGAGCGAGCCGGTCCGGTCAGACGACCCTGATCGAGGGCGACCTGATCTTGTTGAGCTTCCCGACGTTGAGGAGGCTCGGGGTTATCCCCTCGACCATCCTAGAGTTTCTCAGAGGGCCGGCATAGAGCGGACGGAGCTTGGGCACGCTCGCGACGACCTCTGCCGTCTCCGCGTAGACCTCCTTCGTCTCGGCCGTGACGAGCACGTCGTAGTCCAGCTCCCTGTCGACCTCGAGCAGGCGAGCGGCAGGGACGGTGTGGAACGCGCCGGCAACCCTCGTCCCCAGCAGCGAGGCCACCTTCTCAGCGGCCGATCCGGACTCCAGAGACGGCGCGAAGAGTCCGTCCCGGAAGACCATCGGGACGATGGGAGAGATCACGAGCTTCCCGGCGAGGTGCGGCTTCAGCGAGGCGAGCAGGTCGTCGGAGGGCAGGTCCGGGATTGCGAGTATGGCGATCTCGGAGCCGTTCGCGGCGTCGCCGTTCTCCTCCCCGAGGACCGTGAACCCTGACAGCCCGGAGACCTTGGAGGCGGCCGCCAGCGCCTTCGTCGCGTCGCGGGAGCCTATCGTGACCTGGAACGACCTCGACAGCCGTGCGGCGAGGCCCAGGCCCAGGTCCCCCGTCCCTCCGATTATGGCGATCCTCTTCATAGGAGCCGCTCCTGTTTGGGTGCGGCGCCGCTCTGGGTCGCGTGGAGGGTGTCGAGCATGTGCGCTATCCTCGCGGCCTTCTTGCTCCCGACCCCCTGGACCATCGCTAGCTGGGACTCGGTGAGGCCCATTATCTTCCGGGGCGTGCCGTACCTCGAGAGCATCCTCTTTGCGAGCTTCATGCCCACGCCGGGCAGCGAGGAGACGAGATAGAGCTGTTGCTGGGGCTCGTCCTTCGCCTTCGGGGCCGCGGCCACGAAGCCCACCGGCACCGGCCTCGCGTGGCTGTGTTGGATGAGCGCGGCTATCGCCGCCGCGGTCTGCAGCGGGTCGGCGGTGTGGATGACCCTGAGGTCGTAGGCGAGCGTGACCGAGGCGATCGCCCCGTAGTAGGAGTTGATGTTCTTGGTCAGGCTCGTGAGCTCCTTGATGTCGCCTTCGACGATCAGGTACGGCTTCCTGTAGGAGCTCGAGATCGCCGAGGCCTGGACGAAGAGCCTGCCGTCATAGACGGACGAGACGAAGTCTGGGAGGGCCTTCCTCTCGACCGCGATCTCCGGACTGATCACATAGTCGGCCGTCGGCAGCCGGCTGAAGTACACCCTGACGTTGAGCCTTGAGAGCTGCTCGGGGACACCGCAGCCCCTCTCCCTCTCGTCGACAACCACCCGCGGCGGGATCATCAGAACGGAAAGTTGTAGAAGTGGTAGATATACAGTGCTACGCCGAAGACGGCCACGCTGGCGACCAGGACGACCCAGTCGTACCAGTTCAGCTTCATTCTGTAGAGCGAGGTCGGATGGGGCGTCGAACCGTACCCCCTCGACTCCATGGCCTCGGCCAGCTCCCCGCTCCTGATCACCGAGTTGACCACCAGCGGGATGAGTATCGGGATCATGTTGCGGACGCGGGCGATGAGGTTGCCCTTCTCCAGCTCGAGGCCCCTCGATTTCTGCGCGTCCATTATCTGGAAGGTATCGAGCATTACGACCGGGATGAACCTGACCGCCGTGACGAATGCGAAGACTACGTCGCGGGGGACCCTCAGCCACTTCATGATTTGCTCGAGCTCGTCCGGAGATGTGGTCACGAAGAAGAGGCTGGTCGAGCTGATTATGGCGAGGAAGCGGAGGGCGTAGGTGAACGCCCTCAGGATGCCGAGCCCGAAGACTATGTTGATGCTGAAGATGAAGACCGCGAAGACGAGCGAGAACGCCATGGTCCTCCCGATCCTCCTGAGCGACCTGGCGAGGACCGCGACGCCGAGGATGGAGAGCAGGACCGCGCTTATCGAGATTATCGAGGAGGCGGCGAGCGAGAGCGCAAAGAACTCGATCGCGATGATGAGCTTGGTCCGCGGGTCGAGCTTGTGGAACGGGGAGACGACCCTCCTGAAGAGGAACCCGCCTGCGAGCCAGTACAACCTAGCTCGTCCCCCTCTCTATCCAGGCCCTGGCCTCAGATACGTCCCTGAAGGGCTGGTCGGGCCTCACGTTCAGCGCGTCGTACAGCTGGACGAGCTGGGGCTGCGACACCCTCGCGCCCTCGAGCAGCATCCTGTCCTTCATGACGGTCGCGCATGGCCCGTCCCCCACCACAGACCCCTGCTTCATCACGAGCAGCCGTGGCTGCAGGGTCCAGAGGAACTCGACGTCGTGCGAGACGGTTATGATCGTCTTCCCTGCAGAGTGAAGCAGCTTGATGATCTCGGCGAGTTTCTCCTTCTGTATCGCGTCCTGGCCGACCGTCGGCTCGTCGAGGACCACGACGTCGGGGTCCCACGCGAGGATCGAGGCGAGCGTCAGGCGCTTCTTCTCGCCGCCGCTGAGTATCAGGGGCGAGGACTTGCGGTACTCTTCGAGCCCGAAGAAGCCCAGCGCCCAGTCGAGGCGCTTCTGGATGAGCCCGGGGTCGAAGCCGAAGTTCTTCAGGGCGTAGGTGATCTCGTTCTCGACGCTGTCCGAGAAGAGCTGCTGGTTGGCGTTCTGGAAGGCTATCCCGACATTGCGCGCAAGGGCAGCGGTGCTGACGTCCCGCGTGTTCTTCCCGTCGACGGTCACTGAGCCGGAGGTCGGCTTGAGGAGCCCGTTGATGTGCTTGACCAGCGTGGTCTTACCCGCGCCGTTCTCGCCCACGATCCCGACGAGCTCGTCCCTCTCCACCGAGAGGCTTACGCCCTTCAGGGCCGTCACGCCGTTCTGGTGGACGAACGTCACGTCCTTGAACTCGATGAGGCTCACCGACCGTTGACCTCCTCCGCAAGTTCGAGTGGGGTGTCGGGGACCGTCCCGAGCGGGAGCCCGTCCCTCGTGAGGTCCGTGTAGAGTTTCGAGATGGGAGGCACGGCTATCCCGTAGACCGCCGCCTGCGGGTCGGTGAGCACGTCGGCCGGCTTCCCCTCCATCACCTTCCGGCCCCGGTCCATCACCACGATGCGGTCGGCTATGGGGGTGAGGAGCTCGAGCCGGTGTTCTACAATGACGAAGGTGATCCCGAGGTCTTTGTTGAGCGTGTGCACGAGCGCCACGAGCTCGGACGCCGTCTGCGGATCGAGGAGCGACGTCGGTTCGTCGAGGATGATCAGCCTCGGCCTCATGGCGATGACGCCGGCGAGCGCCACCCGCTGCTTCTGCCCGTCGGAGAGCTCGTGCGGGGCGCGCAGGGCGAGGTGCGTGATCCCCAGGAGGCGCAGAACCTCGTCGACCCTCCTCCTGATCTCCTCCCTCGGCAGCCCGAGGTTCTCGAGCCCGAACGCGATGTCCCTCTCCACCGAGAACATGAATATCTGGTTCTCCGGGTTCTGAAAGAGCAGGCCGACCTTCTGGGCGAGTTCTCCCATCTTCGTCTTGTCGACCGTCAGGCCGTCCATGGTTATCCCGCCCAGATACTCGCCGGGGTACATGTGGGGGATGAGCCCGTTCATGCACCTGAGCAGGGTGGACTTTCCGCAACCGCTCTGCCCTGCGAGGACGGTGACGGTCCCCTGCTCTATCTCCAGGTCGAACTTCTCAACGGCCCACTTCTCAGTATCGATGTAACGGAACGAGAGGTTCTCGACACGGAGCAGGGTGGTCAATTGTATCACTGGGTCAGGGGCGCCTTTGGGCGCTGTGCGGACGGGCCCCGCGGACGCAAGATAACCCTTTGGAGGTCATGTCCCTCCGGGTTGGAGCCCCCGAAGGGTATTACTAAGTATTTGGTTATTACCAAATTCTTATTAGACTCTTCCGGAACGGCAGGGACGTGGCGAGCTATTCGAGGACAGGACTCGACAGCAGGTCGCTCGCGGGGGTCGCCGTCTTCGGCGCGCTCGCGGTGGTCCTCACGTCGATATCCCAGGCCCTGGGACTCAACTTTCCCGTTATACCGTACCTGCAGTTCGACCTTGGGGAGATCGCGATACTCCTCGCGTTCTTCATCTTCGGTCCCATCCCTGCGCTTGCCGCGGCGTTCATAGAGTTCGCGACGCTGATGGCGATAGGTGTGAACGTCGCCTTCTTCGGTCCCGAGCTGAAGCTGATAGCGATACTCTCATCGCTCCTCGGGCTCTGGATCGGCTTGGTGGTGGTCAGGCGGCTGAAGCGCCCGACCGTCGGCAAGGCGATCGGTCTCGGCGCAGGGCTGGGAATGGCCATCCGGGCCATTGCGATGACGCTGCCCAACTACCTGATAATCATCTACCTCTACGGTCTCTCAGGGATAATCGGGTACGTGTCTGGCGGCTTCAAGGACGTCGGCATCTCGCTCTCGGATTCCAACGCGCTCCTGCTCATACTGGCGATGACGGGAGTGTTCAACGCCCTCCAGTTCGCCTTCGTCTCCGTCGTCTCCTACGGGATTGTGAGTCTGCCGCAGGTCCAGAACACGAGGGCCGCCGGACGGAGGCTCTGGATCCTGACCTACCTCCAGAGCAAGGACCAGAAGGTCACTTGACCTCGGTCGGGGGCTCGTGGAGCAGTCCGCCGATGAGGACCAGGAACTGCTTTATCACGTCCTCTTCGCTTGCGGAGCAAGTGAAGGACGCCGCCGTCGGGTGACCGCCGCCGTAGCCTCTCCCCTTGGAGAGGACCTCGGCCACGTCCGTCCCTAGATGGACCTTGGTCTCCGAGCTGAACCGGCTGTTGGCGCGGAGCGACCCACGCAGCTCGCCGTCGAAGTCCCCGACGACCAGCGAGACGTCGGCCCCGAGGTGGGTGAAGGCCCTCGCGACGTTCGCCTGGAAGGATCCCACGGTGCTTATGAGAATCACCCAGCCAGAGGACCTGTAGATCCGCGACCTCCTCGCGGCCTTCAGCTTCGCTATCACCTCCCCGTAGTCAGGAGGGGACCTGAGGATCGCCCTGGCTTCGTCGAGGCTGGCCCCGAGGTCTGTGAGCTCGACCACGGCCTTGAGGGTGCCGACCCCCGCGATGGAGAGGTGCTGCGAGTCGAAGAGAATCGCGACCAGGAGGGCCTGCGAGGCCTTCGCGTCCGGGACGACGCCGGCATCCTTGAAGAGCCTGTAGACAATCTCGGCGGCCGAGGAGGCGGTCGTGTCGACCACGAGCTGGTCGTAGGGTGTCCCCTCCTGAATCGGGTGGTGGTCGACCAGTATCTTGGCGCCGCGGCTCTTCGTGAGCTTCTCGCTCCAGTCCTTGAGGAGCTCCATGTGCCCGATGTCGACGGCGATCAGGAGGTCGTAGTCTTGGCTCTCCTCGTGCTTCTCGTGGGGGAATGACAGGGCTAGCCGCTGCGTCAGCGAGCTCATCCCGTCTGGGATGATTATCGAGGTCTCGGCGCCCGGCATGAGCTTCCCGATCATGAAGGAGAGCGCGTACGCGGAGAGGTAGGTGTCGGCGTCAGCGTGGCGGTGGCAGAGTATGGCGACCTTCCTGACGTTCTCTGCCGGCGGCAGGGTCAGGCGCATTCTTTCACCGGGACCGGCGCTCTCCGAAAGGTAACGGAAGATGGCAGGGGACTGGGGACGGCGGTCACGCGCTCTAGGAGCCCTTCGATGAGTCTGAGGCGGAGCCCTGGGTGCGGGCCTTGATCATCTCGTCGATCTTCGTCTGGAGCTCCTTGATGTTTTCCTTCAGCCTAGACTCCTGCTTGTTGAGCACGAGTGTGCGCGTGGTTGAGATGTCCTTCTTCTCCTCGAGCTCCTTCGAGATCGCTTCCTTGGTGACCTTCACGAGCAGGCTTCCGACGTACTTGTAAATCTGCTCCTCATCGGCGACGGTCTTCAGCTCTTCCAAGGTCTTCTCGGCGTCGGCGAGCTCCGCGTCCACCTGCTGCTTCTGCATCGCGACGGACTGGAGGTTCTGCTGGAGGTTGTCGAGCCTGGTGAGCTGCTCTCTCAACCAAGGCGGTAACTCTTGACTCAAACTGTTCGCACCGATTTTCCAAGACTACTTAAAGTCTTTCGGGGCTTTGAGGGCCTCGCCTAGGCGCGAAATCTCCGCGATGGCCTCGCTGAGGTCTGACGTCTGGGATCGTCTGACGAGCGTGGTCCCCGAGACCTTCGACCCTTTGAGAGCCCTGGCGGCGAGGGCCACGGTTTGTCCGTCGCCCTCGACCGTTACCTTGAGCTGAATCCTCTTGACGGGCCTAGCCCTTTCTTGTCTGCGAGACATCGTAGGCCCCACCAGCGATCGTGAACCCGCAGCTCCTGCAGCTCCAGATCCCCGAGGAGACCCTCTTCAGCTTGAGGCTGGCACAGGACGGGCACTCCTTCTTGGCCTTCAACAGGCGATGGACGTTGGTGTAGCGCTTCCGGACCGTGCCTCCGTACTTCGCCCCGAGGCCCCTAAGGGACTTGGACCTAGGCACGGTGGGTGGCCTCCTTGATCTTGGCGCGTATCTCCTTGCCTCTCGAGATGGCCCAGTCGGCCGCCGTGAGTATCTGTTCCTGGGTCAGCGAGCCGGGCTCGCCCTTCTGGCCAGCGCAGATGTTGCCGTCGTCGACCGTGGTCAGGGTTATCCTTGCGTCCATCACACCCTCCTCCTCTGCCGTCGGGTCCGCGACGAGCATGCCGTTTATGCTGGCCATGGTCAGCGAGACCGGGATCTTGCTGACGGGTACCGGCATCTTCCTGCCCGTATTCTTGACTGCGTCTCCCTCGAGCACGAACTCGGGCATGTTTGCGGTGAGCAACGCCGAGACGACCGCGTAGTTGGTCGCGTCGAAGAGGTTGCCGTCCACGTTAAGGACGTTCACGTCGACGAAGACGGCGTAGACGAACTTGCCCTCCTTGATGACCAGGCTGCTGACGTCAATCATCTCGGACTCCCGGACTCCTCTGTCGACGACCCTCGCGAGCTCTATCGCCTTCTCGTCCGGCGGCCCCGCCTCTACATAGGAAGCCGCCATCGGAAGGACCTCTGCGCCGACGATGAGCAGACCCTTGTCAGGTGTGTCCGGAAATGGGGTTCCCTTGTCGATCATGACTCCCGCTATGACCTGGGTCTTCCCCAGGCTAACCATCGCGGAACCGTTGGCCTTCTCGATCAGGCCGGTTTGAATCTCGAGGTTTCTTACCTGGTCGAGTGCTCTCCCGTCGAGCCTCGTTCCCTTTGAGAGGAGCTCGAGCAGCTGGGCCTTCCTCAGAGCTTCTACTACGTACGACTTTTGGGGCATCTTACTCGCCTACCTCCTCTGTGGTTGTCTCGACGCTCGCACCCGCGAAGTACTTCCTGAGCAGTGCTTCGCGCTGAAGCTCGTAGACCTTCCTTGCACCTTGGTTGGCCATCTCAAGAGCCTGCTTGAACTCGTCCGGGGTGAACATGCCATCGAGCTGGAGCAGTGTGATCTGGTTCAGGTTCGGCATGAACGCGTAGGGCATGTCTCCAGATCCCTCCTTGTCCTCCGTGTCGTTCAGGTCGAGCACGACCTTGCCGTCGACCTTGCCGACGGCGCATCCGACCACGAGGTCGCGCATGTTGATCCCTGCGTCCGCGAGGGCGAGGGATGCTGCCGTGATGCCAGCGACGCGAGAACCGCCGTCAGACTGCAGGACTTCGACGTAGATCTGGATCGCGGTGCGTGGGTAGTCCTCGAGGATCACCGCAGGCTGCAGCGCCTCCCTTATCACCATGGATATTTCGATCTCCCTCCTTGAGGGTGCGGGGTTCTTGCGCTGGTCGACGGAGAACGGCGCCATGTGATATCTGCACTTGAGCACGGCCCTGTCGGCTAGAAGCATGTGCTTCGGGTGCATCTCCTTGGGACCGTAGACCGCGGCCATTATCTTGTTCTTGCCGAACTCGATGTAAGCTGACCCGTCTGCGTTCTGCAGCATGCCGACTTCAATCTTGATGGGCCTAAGCTCGTCCCATCTGCGGCCATCGGTGCGCAGACCGTTTTCATCGATCAGTTTCTTTTTCTCTTCCAATCTATTCACCACTAGTGAGGAAAGCCTCTACCCTCTGTGTCAGGTCGGCCAGATGCGCCTCCTGCTCTATCAGGTGTACCGCCTTCACCGCCTTCACGACTCCGTCCGGCGGCCCCTCCAGCACGACAAGACCGTTCTGCCCGACGCGAATGTCGCAGTGGGTCAGGTCCCCTATCATCTTGATCATGTATCCCTTCTTCCCTATCAGCCGCGCGACCTTCGTGGGCGAAATCTTCACGAGCTCCCCGCCTGGGATTATGCCGAGACCCGGCCCCCTGATTGAGAGCTGGGGGTCCCTCGAACGATCGTACGCCTCGATCTTGGCGAGCATCAGGTCGCCGACCCTGAACCTCGAGCTGAGGTCATGGGTCGCTGGCGAGAAGTCTCGGCCGAAGACGAACTGCGCCGGCAGGTAGCCGAGGAAGCACGAGTTGATGTCGACCTCCCAGCCGTAGCCGGTAAGGTTCGAGACCTTCCCCACGACGAGGTCCTCCACGCGGGGGATATAGATCCCCGAGAGAGGGATGACTCTAGCGTCGCTCCTAACGATCTCCGCGAGACCAATGCGCAGAGCGATGAGGTCGTTGCCCCTGCGCTCGACAAAGCTGCCTGGTCTATAGTCCCCACTGACGATTACGTCTCCGGGGATTACCTGCTTCCTGACTATCTCTGGCAATTCATTTCACCAATGTTACTTGTGCCGACCCCTTCGTCACAGCCCCCAACTTTTCAAGAAGGCTTGGCTGGATGGCAGCCGGTACCTCTAACACTACGGACAGTCCACCGTCCTGACCCCACTCCTCTTTAAGTATCTCGCCGAATCCTTTCAGGACTCCTAGGGATTGCCCGGCGTACTGGGCGGGAGTCCTGACAGCCAGCTTGACCCTCTCGGACTTTAGCGGGATTATCGGCCTCAGCTTCTCAAGGATCTCCTTGGTCTGCTCGTTAGCGTCCTTGAACGGGTCGATGGAGATCCTCGCCTCGAGCATGGCCTGCTCTATCCTCACGGGGGGGTGGGGGAGGCTGGTCCTCGGGTCCACGTAGCTCTTGGCGATTATCGAGATGACCTGCCGCCTCTTCTCCTCGGTGAGCCTCACCCTCTGCTCTTGGGTCAACTGGAGCTCGCCTCTCTTGAGGACCTCCAGCGCCGCCTTAGCGTGGTCCTCGGTCTTGAAGTGCCTCTTCAGCTTCTCCGCCGAGGCCCGCAGGCCCTTGGAGGAGTCGAAATAGACCTCGTCGATGGCCAGGACGGATAGCGGGTCGACGTTCCGGCCCATCTTGAAGTTCAGGGCGGCGTCTGGGTATACGAGTATCTCGTAGTGCTCGCCCTCTATGGTCATGCGCACGCTCGTGAAACGGTTGCTCATGACCTTGCCTCGGGGGCTACGCGCCCTTGTTCGGTGGCTTGTCGCTGCGTGTCTTCGCGTTGGCGGCGCTCTTCGCGATCTCTTCCTCGGAGAGCTTCCTCATCATCTTAGACTCGGCGTCGACCACGGCCGTCTTGATGTGGGCCGTGCCCTGCTTGTCCTCGCTCACGAGGTAGATGCACTCGATCGCCAGCCGTATGCCGTCATCGAGGCTCATGCCCTTGTCGTAGTTCTTCTCTAGGTATTCGTTGACCTGGTCGCTGCCCGCCCCGATTGCTATCGCGTCGAAGCTGAGGTATGCGCCCGTCGGGTCGGTGAGGTAGACCACAGGTCCCCTGTTCTCGTCGACGCCGGCGAGGATGAGCGAGACGCCGAACGGCCTGACTCCCGCGTACTGGGTGTACTGCTGGTTGAGGTCGGCGATCCGCTTGGCCACCGTCTCGATGTCGACCGGCTCCTCGTAGACAAGCTTGTTGCTCTGCGCGATGACCCTGGCGTTGTCGACCTGTATACGGGCATCCGGGATGTAGCCCGCGCCGACCGCGCCGATATGGTCGTCGATCTGGAACATCTTCACGACGGAATAACCACTCTGAAGCTTCCTGCCCCTCTCCTCCACAGCGAGGACGACACCTTCGTTTGTCCGGACTCCTACTGCCAGGCTTCCCCTTCTGACTGTCTCAAGAGCATACTCGACTTGGTATAGTCTGCCATCGGGCGAGAAGATGGTAATCGCCCGGTCGTAACCTGCTGAGGGTGCGAACGTGTTCTCTAATCTCCTTAGATGGAGAGGAGGCTTTTGGGGTCGTTTTAAAGGATTCTGTCCGGGCCGCCGTCGATCGAGAGGTGCGGGCCGCGCCCCCGACCCCTCCAAAAGGCATTTACCCCCGCCCCGCGACGCGGGGCTTGCTTCTTCCTTGCCAGTCCGCAGCGTTACCGTACTGAGAGAGGTGGTGGACAGCGTCCTGACCTACTCGCGCAGCGCCTATCCCAGGGAGGGCATACTCCTGCTCCGGGGGAAGAGCAAGAAGGGCGACGTGCGGATCGAGAGCGTGATGATCCCGCCGATGGCCACCCACGGGGAGGGGTTCTCGAGCTTCAGCTGGACGCTGATGCCGATCGACCTGACGTTCATCGGGGTGGCCCACTCCCACCCCTCCGGCTACGCGGTCCCTTCCCACCAGGACCTGCTTCACATGATGGGGAAAATCATGATGATCGCTGGCTACCCGTACAGCGACGAGAGCTGCATCAAGATCTACGACAGCCACGGGGAGCCCCTAATCTTCCAAGTGGCCGAAAAACAGACGCAATCTTAAATACGAAAAACGAACGCTGAGCGGCAGATTGGCGGTTTCGCACACGACGGGCCAGACCTGGGCCGCGCTCAAGAAATCATGGAAGGCTTACAAGATTGCAAAGGTGAAGAACGAGGAGGCGAACATGGTCGAGTACGCGAAGAGGATCGTGAAGCTCCAGAAGGAGCTCGGCGTTCGGCAGGCCAAGTTCCCCGAACTGGACCTCAGCTGAAGTCGGTCATCGATTCCGTTCTGGAATCATACCCGTCTGGTATATCGTCATGACGGTCTCCCGGAGGTTAGCGACCTGGTGCAGGTCGAAGTCCGGCTCCGTGGACACGAGCATGAAGTTCACCCCGAGGTTGAAGATCAACATGTTCACCCTCTCCCTCTTCAGGAAGGTGTACTGGATGTTCCCGAAGTAGCGGTCCCAGGTCTTGTCGGTGCCGATCTGAATCGTCAGGTTCGCCATAAGCCTGAGGTCTTCGCTCAGCGGTTCGAGGGAGCTTATGCCCTTCCGCATCCCGCCCGCGATTATCCTCCCGGTGTCGTCGAGAACGCTCGCGTACCGGATTCGTCGGTCATATTTGAATATCTGGGCACATAACTTGTCGAGAGGATACGTCATAGTAGGGCCGGGGCTGTAGTGTAGCATAGTGAATGATATATATATTGTTGGCCGAGGTTTCGGCTCGCTTTTCCGGGCGCGTCCTACGTGTTGAGGCGATTGTAAAAGACCTTTGACTCGCCATTAGAAGACGTGCTACCGCGCCTGAAGTCACAGGTGTATTGAAAATGGTGTTCGAGCAAGTGCTCACCATCATCTTCGCCGTAGGCGTAGGTGCTGCCCTGATTGTGTATGCCGCAAGGCCAAGACACAGAGGTGCATCCATCTCGGTAGGTGCGTCAGCGATTGGCTCGTTCGCATCCACTGAGTCAGTGCAGGCAGTGCCGATGCCACAGGTAGCAGCCGTCGAATCACCGGTGGCCGTGATCTCTCCCCCAGAAGCTGAGGTGGTGGCGGAGGTCGCGCCAGTGGTGGCAGACGTGGCAGCAGTGGGCCCCGTCGAGGTCGCATCCAGCACGGCCCTCCAGGCCGCTGTTGCACCAGCCTCGATCGCTGAGACCGTGGAGTCTCCCGCGCGCACCGCGGTGACCACGCACAGGGCGCAGAGAAAGAAGAGCACGGCGACAAAGAGTCGCGCTAGGTCTACGCGCAAGGCTAAGACTAACTAGACCCGGCCGGAAGACATTGGTGGGTCGAGGCGACAAGCCTTATACCCACACCCTCTCTATTTTACCCGTGAGAGATCCCCTCGTCGGGTTTCACGTTTCCATAGCAGGCTCCATCGACCTTGCAGTCGACAGGGCGCTGCAGGCGAACTGCACGACGTTCCAGCTCTTCACGCGCAATCCACGCGCCTGGAACTTCAAGCCGCTCCGGGACGAGGAGGTCGCGGCTTTCAAGGAGAAGAGGCACAAGGCCGGGTTCAAGAGGGTGGTTGTGCACATGCCTTACCTCCCTAACCTGGCATCCCCGGTGAAGTCCGTCATCAAGAAGAGCAGGGCCTCGCTCACCGCGGAGGTCGGAAGGTGCGGCGCGCTCGGCGTGGACTACCTCGTCGCGCACATCGGTTCACACATGGGGAAGGGGTCCCTGGTCGGGGTGAGGGACGTCGTCGACGCCTGCAACGAAGCCCTGGAGGCCAACCCCAACTCCATGACGATCCTGCTCGAGAACATGGCGGGCCAGAAGAACAGCGTCGGAGCGAGGTTCGAGGAGCTGCGCATGATGCTCGACGGAGTAAAGCAGACCGACAGGATCGGGGTCTGCCTCGACACCTGCCACCTCTTCGCGGCGGGCTTCGACCTCTCCGCGCCCGCCGGGGTCGACGAGACTCTGGGCCTATTCGACCAGATCGTCGGCTTCGACCGGCTCATGGTAGTGCACCTGAACGACTCCAAGGGTCACCGCGGGAGCAACCTAGACAGGCACGACCACGTCGGCCTGGGACGGATCGGCGAGAGGGGCTTCAAGAGCATCCTCCACCGCCCGGAGATCCACAGGCTGCCCATCCTGATGGAAACCCCCGTGGACGACAGGAGGTCCGACGCGGACGAATTGGCCTACGTCCGGGCGCTGATAGCTGACTAAACAGCCTGATTCTCCGCGACGGCCGCTTCCTCGTCCTGGGTCCAGGACTTCTTGGACCTGGCGACCCACGAGAACTTCCTCTGGAGGGAGGTCGTGTAGAGCTTGTCCCAGTCCAGGCCCACGTAGTCGCACCAGGACTTGTAGACCCGGGGGTCGATGTAGTTCTTGAGCGAGGTGTTCAGGTTGTAGTCCTTGGTCTTCCTCGTGAACTGCACCTCCAGCTCCATCTTCCTCACCATGGCCTCCTTCCCCTTTGCCCTGTACTCGGCCAGCTTCGCCTCTTTCTTCTTCAGCGAATCATCCCAGTTCTTCGGAGGGGTGCGCTTGTGGTTGCAGAACTCGGCCGCGGCCAGGTTGGCCTCTTTGGCGAAATAGCGCTTCTCCAGCTCGTCGGCGTCCTTCACGTCCCGCCTCTTGAGGCTCCTCTCTGTCTCAAGCGTCGCGTGGTACGTCCTGAAGACCTTCGCAGAGAGGCCGGGGATGATCTCCGAAAGGAACCTGTTGACCATGCTGGACGTCACGACGTCGAAGATCTCCTCGCTGGGCTTCTTCTTGGCTGTGAACCGCCTGAGGTTCTGCACGAGCATCGGCTCGGGGTTGTCCAGTGTCTTTACCCATCGAACAGAGTCCTTCCCCAGAAAGTCGAAATCGATCTTCGCGTCGGCTATCTTGACGTGCTCGACCCTCAGGGTCGTGGCCCCTACGGTGTCGGCCTCGTCCTCGTCCTTCTCGTCTCCCACCCTCATGCCGAGCTTGTCGATAAGATAGCTTACGGTCGCGATCTTCCGCTTCTTGTCGTCCCTCGAACCCATGTTCTTTAGGATGTTCCGCCGCAGCCTCTCGAGCTGGCCGCCGATCCTCAGGGCCTTGTCGTACTTCTCCTTGCTCCTCGACTGCTGGATCTCGGAGCTCTCGTGCGGCCAGACGTACTTCTCCCGGTCGGTGAGCTTGTCGACCCACTTGGCTATCCAGATGGACTCGTGATCGTGCACCACCGGCCCCCAGTTACCCGCGGGAGCCGGCGCGACCTCATCCATGTTAAGGGTCACATCCCTCTGTTCAACCCTTGGCTTCCAGCTGCCCCGGATCGGGTGGGCTCCCCGCCCCATGAAGAGTCCGGGGGGCTCGACCAGCCAGTTTGCGATATCGACCTCCTTGTCGTCTATTATGGCGTTGCCGTACTTCTTCTTCAAGAGTTCCCTCTGCTCCTTCCTCGACGCTGCGGTGCTCTTCTTCTCCTCCTTGGTGATCGCCTCCTTCGCCCTCTTCTCAGCATCGACGAGGTTGTAGAACCGAGAGAAGTCGACGTCGGAGAAGCTCGAGTTCTTGAAATCTTCCGGGAGTTCCTTCCTGAAGTACTTCATGAAATTCCCGACGAAGACCGGATCCTGCACGTAGGGGGTGTCCTTCTTCTTCGCGAGGTTGTAGGCCATCTCCTCTGCGATGGGAGACAGGGTTACGGTCACTCCCCTAATCTTCACTGTTAACCCCTTTGGAACGTAGGGGTCAGGAAACGCGACACCATTGTGTCGGAGGGTCTTCCAGACTGGCATCTCGACCGAGTGGAAGTCGGATGTTTAAAAACGAGACCGTGGCACATTCATCGAAAATCCCGAACTGAACAATGGACATCAAGACCGAGACGGGTGCAGTAAAATACCCTAGCCATCGAACGAAGGGTGGCGGGCCCGTAGCTTAGATCCCGAGAGGGAGAGGAATCAGGTAGAGCATCGGGCTTTTAACCCGAGGGTCAGGACGAAAAACCCCCTAAACGGGTTCGATTCCCGTCGGGCCCGCCTCAAAAACGCCGCTAGAATTGGTACCGCTTAAATAACGTCCCAGATTCATTGATGAATGACAGGCAAGGTAAAGGACCGCAGGCTCGTGAAGGGAGAATCTGTCAAGCAGTTCTTCGAGGCGATCAGGAGCCAGTGCACGAGGTCGTCCTACGAGCGGCGGCTCATCACGTTCCTGACGATAATCGACATGCCAGTCGACGAGTTCGTCGAGGAGGCGCGGGCGAAGCCCGAGTGGGCGCAGAAGGTCGTCCTCGAGTACATGCTCGGGCAGAAGGAGAGGTTCCAGAGGAAGGAGATACAGGCCAGCTCCATCAAGAGCGTCCTCAAGCCGCTGAAGCTGCTGCTCGAGATGAACGACGTCACCGGGATCAACTGGAAGAAAATCTCGCGGATGATGCCGCCGGCGCGGAGGTACGCGCTGGACAGGTCCCCGACCATCCAGGAGATGAGGTTCATGATAGCGAACAGCGACCTGAGGTACCAGTCGATCCTTCTCATTATGGCGAGCAGCGGGATCAGGATAGGCGCCTGGGACTACCTGGACTGGCGCCATGTCGAACCGATCCGCCAGGAGGACCGGCTCGTCGCCGCCAAGCTCACGGTCTACGCGGGAGAGGCGGAGGAGTACGTCAGCTTCATCACGCCCGAGGCGTACGACCGGCTGCAGCAGTACCGGAAGTTCAGGGAGGAGCACGGCGAGAAGATGGGCGATGATTCTCCCCTCGTGCGGGACAAGTGGGAGACCACGGGGAACCGCGGCTGGAACTTCCTCGGCAGCGCCACGGGACCTGAGCGTCTCAGGTCGGCGGGGGTGAAGAGGCTCTTCGAGGACATGATGTGGAGGCTGGGGTTCAGGAAGGAGAAGAGGAGGCGCCACGAGTTCTCAATCCACTCGATAAGGAAGTTCTTCAAGACGAGGGCCGAGCAGGTGATGAAGCCTATCAATGTCGAGACCCTGATGGGGCATTCGACTGGAATCTCCGACAGCTACTACAGGCCGACCGACAAGGAGCTGCTGGACGACTATCTCAGTGCCGTACCTCTTCTAACGATCTCTGAGACGGAGGAGGTGCGGCGGGTGACGCAGATCTCGCGGGAGCAGCTTGAGGGTCGGCTACAGCAGCTCGAAGGTCTCGTATCTCGTCTAACAACGAATATAGGTCAGCAAGCACTCGCTCAGGGTCAAAGCCGCAGTGCTGGCACTTCAACCGGCAACGCCTCCAAGAAAGTGGTCAAGGCCGAAGAGATCGACGCCTACCTCGAGAAGGGATGGGAGCCCGTGCTGACTCTTCCAGATGGGCGGGTCGTGATGAAAGAAATCACTTGAAGCGCAAAGCATGACGTGACTACGAATCGAACGAATTTAACGAACGGGTGCTCGACGTTCGCGCTGAGAATATCTAGACCTTCAGGGCTTGGACGGTCCGTAACAGCTCCCGGCACTCGTCGATTCCCTCTGGGGTAATCTCAACGGTCTGCCGCCTCCCACCAAACGACTTGACACTCTTTGTCCTTACATACCCGGCCGACTCGAGTTTCTCCAAGTGGTTCTGGAGGCTCCCCCTGCCCAAGCCCGTTAGTGCACGTAACTCCGAAGCAGTCGCTTTCTTGTTCATGGCGAGCAGAATCAGGATCATTATCCTGCTGGACGATTTCAGGCTCGCGCTGCTCAGCCGCTCGTTTAGTGATTGAAAACTCTCGGCCGGTGAAGGGGCCGGGCCATCGGGTTTGTCCCCGCTATCGCTCAAACAGGAAGATCGACCTCCCGTCCAGGGACTGGCTGTCTTCGGGCGTACAAGGCCGAGACGACCCAAACGACGATTGTGACTCCCCAGAGCAGGGCATAGACAACGGGGATTCTGAGGGAGAGGTCATTCAGGATGGAACCGGCAGTGGCCACTCCGAACGAAGACAGAACAGCCATGCCTTCGGCTGGCATCTTCCTCTCGAAAGAAAGCCCGAGAGCGTAGTACATGAACGCCCAGAACGCAGCGTAGGCTCCATGTACGAAGAGGACAAGAACGAAGGGGTCTTGCTGCACCCTGAACAAGAGTATCAAGAAGAACAGGACCACGTAAGCTGCGACCCAGAAGGTCACGAGCACCTGGTTCCCGAGAACTCTCCTCCATCTCCCGCCAATCACGAGCCTGCGGATTTCGACTGTGTCCCGTACGCGCTTGAAGGCAAGGAGAGTGATGGTCAGGGCAGCGCCGCTAGCCAGCGTGCTCACTACGATGCGCTCGACCACCGAGAGGCCGAGGAGCACTTCGAATAGGCCGCCAAAATTCGTCAGGAATAGGGCCACTGACCAAGTCGCGAATAGTGTTCCCCAGGCCCTCCTGAGGAGGTATCTCTGAAGCACTAGTGCCTTCTCAGCAATCTCTTTGATTTCAAGTGGAGTGCCGGCGATCTCGTCAGCCAATCCCTGCGGCCCATCATCGTCGGGGGCATTAAGTCTGTCTTGAGGTGCTGACCACCTACGATTCCTTCCATTGGGGATTCATCTCACCTCCTTGCCTCCGCAAAGACACGAACCTGTTCTGACGGGGACCTTCAGTCGAAGTCCTTGTGCTCAAAGAGGACGAGCCCCAGAATCACAAAGACGATGAGGTAGCCCAACATGATGGCAAGACCCTCAGGAACGGTCGTAGCGTACGACGTCGTGATCCCCCCAGCGACAGTTACGTGGGCAGGGTAGCCCGACGGCCTGACGACGTTGCCGATTATCTGGCCGCCGTATGAGAGGAGGTACCAGGGCTCAGAACCAGTAAGCGTGACGATGAGAGGGAGGAGATAGGAGAACCCAATCCACAACACCATCACGCTCACGAGGATGGAGTACGAGTTGTTCTTGAAGACCGAGCTGAAGAAGAAGGCGATGCCCAGCATGGGGAGGGTGTAGATGACTGTGAACAGGAAAGACTCGGCGAACTCGATCGGGATGTTTGCCCCGAAATATATCGACGCGTCAGCCACGGTAATCGCCGCGAAGACTGCGACAGTGATAGCTGAAGCCACGAATGCGGCCAGGAATTTTCCAAGGTAGACGGAGGACCGGTTCACAGGGTTGGGGAGGAGGTAGTAGCTCGTCTTGTTCTGGAACTCGGTAGAGATTGCGTCCGCCCCGTAGAAGATTCCGGACAGTATAACGAAGAGAGAAGCGACACTTCCCCACCATACCGAGTAGAACGCCAGAGGCGAGGAAAGGTAGGCAGGGGGCCTGTAGTAATACAACGCTCCCGAGATGGCCAATCCTATTGTGGCGGTTATGGCCAGCAATATGTAGAACCGTTTCGACCTCAGATAGTTGAGGAACTCGTACTCGAACTGCGTGACGGCCTGAGCGAGGGGCGAAGGCACAGTGTTGTTCGCAGGTGCGAACTCCTCTGAGCCGCCCGGCTGTGACGTCAATTGCAGCCCTTCATTCAGACATTCTCCTTTACCAAGTTGAGATAGACGTCCTCGAGGGCCGATGAGGCTGGCCTGAGGCTGTTCACGCCGATCTTGAGACCGCCAAGTTCAGAGTAGATCATGGCCTGGGCATCAGGGCCTCCCGAGAACTTCAGTCGCAGGCTCCTGTCGTCGATCCTTTCAGCAAAGGTGACGCCTCGGATTGACTCAATGGATTTCAGCATCTCCGCCGTGACTGGACCCACGAACCCCGCCTCAAGCACTCCCCCGACTGAGAAGCGTTCGGTCAGCCTTTGGATGGTATCGTACGCCAGCAGTTTCCCGCGGTCCACCAGCGCGGCCTCGTCGCACACCTCCGTGACCTCGGCAAGGAGATGCGAACTCATGAATACCAGCCTCTTCCTCTCTTTCAAACTCCTGATTATCTCCCGAACCTCGCTCATGCCCCGGGGGTCGAGACCGCTCGAGGGCTCGTCCAAGAGGACTATCTCAGGATCATTCAGCAGGGTGGAGGCTATGTTCACCCGCTGCTTCATACCCTTCGAGAACTCGCCCACCTTCTTGTCACGCCAGTCTTCCATGCGGACCTCGTGGAGGGCGTCCTCGACCTTCTTCCTCCTGATCTCGGGAGGGACCCCCCTGAGCTTGGCTATCATCATCAGGGCCTCGTTGGGCGTGAACGAGGAGTAGATTTCGGGGGTCTCCACCAGGGCTGCGACCGTCGCAAGGGCCTTCCTCTTCTGGGTATGGACGTCCATCCCGTTGACAAGAGCCCTCCCCGCGGAAGGACGGATCAGTCCTGTGAAGATCTTGAGAGTTGTGGTCTTGCCTGCGCCATTGGGACCGAGGAATCCGACGCACTTCGATCCCTCGATCTTCAGGTTCAGGCTGTCCAAAGCCTTGAAGGGCCCGTACTTCTTTGTGAGCCCGACCGCCTCGAGTGTTTGGGCCTTGCGCGTCATTGAATCTGCAGTCGCCTCTGGGTGTGCCGTCAGCAGGTACGCGGCGGCCTGGCTGGGCTCAAGTCTGGCCCGCATCCTTGGGCCGCTGTTTCTCCCGCCTGCCGACGACAGCAATGACGATCCCGGCGATTGCCAACACTATCCCCAGAAGGATGAGTGGCAGGAACGCGACCACGTACGGGGGAGTGGAGACGATCGTAGTGTTAGGCTGGGCCGAGGAGAAGGCGACGTAGTAGTAGTCGCCGCTGAGGGACTCGTAAATGTCGCTGCCCGCACCCGACGTGCTGGTGGGTACTGCGTAAGTGTTGATGTTCGTCGAGTTCACCAGGTTGAGGTCCTGGGCGGGGACGATTCCTCCGGATGTGGCCGGAGATTTCACCGCGAGATAGGAGGTCGTGTTCAGCATTATCTCCGTAGAAACGTATTCCCCGGGGTGGGGTTGCGTGAAACTCTTGTAGACGGTCAGCGATGAGATCTCTCCGATTGCCCCAGCGCTTACCAAGACGATACCAACAACAAGGATGACAACACCTATCGTCACTCTTCTCTTCATATCAACGGTCATCGGCGGCGGGTCGCCTTAAATGGGGTTCGACGCGTAAAAATTTTGTACGCGCCAAACCTCTTTAGTACCACACTACCAACGAGAAGCCCATGGCCCTGACCGCACTTGTCTTGATTGTAGGCGTCACCGCCATTATAATCGTCCTAGCATATGTCTTCCGCTTCGGTTACGGCTTCCGACAAAGGTAAACGGGAGCAGATTCCGCTGCATCGCCGCATTCATACCTGCCATCATCGCCACCTACGCGGGCGCCCCTATCTTCATGACGCGGGTTGATGCCGTAACCAATGGCAGCCTGGGCTACCTTTACTACCCGAACTGGGACATGGGGCGTCTTGCGAAGGGTGACAGGACATGAAAGAGGTTCGCGCCGTCCAAGTTTTGGACCGGCTTCCAAGCTGAGGCGCCTACTTCCACTTTGTCAGTATCTCCTCCCTGCGGAAGGTCGCTGTCGAGACGAAGAAGAGCAGCACGTCCACCACGACCAAGCCTCCCGCGATTATCAGCAGGGTGGTGGCGTCTCCGAGGTTAATAAGGCCCAGTTCTCCGGAGGCGTACACCCCTATGAATGGGATGATCGTCAGCGCTCCCAGTTGTTGTCCAGCCCTGATGTCGGTCACCTTCGAGGACACGATCACGTTCACCTGTACGCTCATCAACAACGCGAGCGGAAGAAGCAACAGAATGACGACGGCCGAATTCCAGTCTGGGAAGTAGTAGTAACCAAGCTTGCCCTTTGTGGTCAAGTCCATGAAGAGCATGAAGAGCCCGGATCCTCCCAGCACCGCGGCCAGCGGCGGAAGGAAGGCAGCTATGCCCTTTCCAAAGAGGATCTCGCCGTCCGTCGTAGGCGTCGCGAGCAGCGGTTCGAGGCTCTTCTCGAGTTTTTCGCCAGCGATGGTGTAGGATGCTATCGGGGTGGAGAGATACGAGCCCAGAATGACGTAGAAGAAGAGGAACGCGGGTAGCAGGACCACCAGCTCGGCGGGGGTCTTCTTCTGGCCGACGTAGCCTATGACTATGGGGATGAGAATGGCGACGAACACCGGAATCAAGGCCACCAAATAGACGATGCTCTTCTTCTTGCGGAGAGTCTTGAGGTCCTTTGCCGCTATGATCCAGGACTGGGAGAGCCTCACGGTCCCTAACTCCCCCCTCCTTCCCTGACCAGCTTCAGGTAGACGTCCTCAAGTGAGGCGCTGACTATCGTCACGGACTGGATGTGCCCTCCGCCCTTGACGATCGCCTCGATTACGGCGGCGTTCTGCTTGTCAGGGTCGCTCAATGCGACCTCAAGCTTGTTCCCTTCGGCCGTGACGCCTCCCACGCGTGGGAGCTGTCTCACTCCCGCCTGAATCGCGTCGGTCGCTTGCTCCTGAAGCAGCACGACTGTCTTTCTGGTGCCTCCCCCGCCGCTCAGCGCCCTCTCGAGTTCCTGAGGAGTACCGGTCGCGAGGAGCCTGGTGCTCAGGATCCCTATCCTGTCGCATATCCTCTGGGCCTCGTCTAGGTTGTGCGTGTTGAGGAAGATGGTCCTCTTCTCTTTCTTCAGATCGAGGATGAAATCCCTGACCGTCTTGGCGGACTCGGGGTCGAGGTTGGCAGTGGGTTCGTCCATGAAGAGGAGCTTCGGCTCGTGTATGAGGGCACGCGCGATGGCGAGCTTCTGCTTCATCCCTTTGGAGAAGGTTCCCGCCATAGCGTCCCTCTTCTCCCAGAGTCCCAGCATCGTCAGGAATCGCTGGATGTTCTCCTTCCTCTGGGCCTCGGTACAGCCGTACAGCTTGCCGTAAAAGTCCAGGTTGTCATAGGCGCTCAGGTCTTCGTAGAGGCCCACGTTGTCAGGCACCAAGCCGATGAGCTTCCGTATCTTCAGAGCGTCCTCGCTCCTCCCCGTGTCGTAGTCGCCGATCCTGGCTTCGCCGCTCGTCTTCGAGATGAGGCAGCAGAGCATCCTTACGGTGGTGGTCTTCCCTGCCCCGTTGGGCCCCAGGAACCCGAAAACTTCTCCCGCGTTGACTTTGAGAGTCAGGCTGTCAACGGCTGTGAGGCCACCGAATCTCTTCGTGAGACCATTAGTTTCAATCATCCGGCGGCATCACTGATGGCTGGTGCCCCGCTCTATTTGCCCGCGCTTGAGCTCTGTACAGGCTTGCCGTCCACGAGCAAGGTGATTTTTCTCCCAAAGGCCCAGCGCGTCATTCCGAGGTCGACTTCGACTTTGTGGACCTCTGAACTCCCGACGTCGAACGCGAACTTCTTCGCGCCAGGTGAGAAGAGGGATTCGTCAATGACCTTCTGGCCATCCACTTCGATGCGGATTTTCTTCATAACCTGATCGGCATCGACTGTGAGCGAGTGCTTCTCCCTCTCGCCCACCTCAAATGTGGATTTTCCCATGGGCTTCGAAGGGGTCACAGGAAATATAAGAGGTGTGGCGCGTACAAAATTTTTACGCGCGGTACCCCGTTTGTGCGTACGCGTTGCAGAGGCCTTCGGCAGTGTCAAGGAAAAGAGCCACAGGATCGGTGATGGCCGGAATCGCGGTGGGCGGAGTGCTGGTGCTCCCAGTTGGCGGCGTGCTCGTCGGCGTAGAACATGGGGCTACGGTGACAAGATCGAACAACTGAATCCCACAGGGCTGATGAGGTCAAACAACGAACGTTCTCTGTTCTTTCTTCTTTTCGATCTTTGATTCGTTGTTGATTCCATCTGTATCATGACTACAATCAGTGTTTGAGGGCGTTCCTCACTTGTGGCAGAGCCGCGGCGAAGGCCGTGTGCGGGCAGTAGTCCGTGTTGTCGTCCATCTCGCAGTAGAACTTGACCTTCCCTCCGTCCGCCGCCTTGGCCTTCACGCCGACTATCCTGTCGTTCTTGCTGTCCCGTATGATCACCTCGTTGTCGTTCAGGGAGACGAGCTCCAGGAACGGGACGTAGTTCCGGAACTTGTCCTCGACATAGAGCATCGTCTCGAGGATCTCGCTGGCGTAGGTGGCGGTCTTCTTGTTCTCCTTCTTCGCCCTCTCGCTCACCTGCTGGTACAGCTGCTCGGTCACGGTGATGGTTCGGAAACCCCTCTCTGGCATGGTATTACGGTAGATTGACGGTATCTTTAAATCTTTACCACCGGATTGTTACGTGGGAGGATTCTTTGAGGAGAGCACCTGCGGCCTGTGAGTTCGCTAACTTCTCAGAGCGTTGCGCGTTCGGTCCGTTAAAAGCGAAAGAGCCCTTCTTGGCCATGCCCGCCCGTGAACAGGAGGAGACCTGCGAGCAATGCGGCTCCCCCCTAGACGAAAGCGGCCTCTGCTGGTCGTGCTCCGGAGGAGGGTTTCAGAGCGGGAGCAGCTCGGTGGGAGCCGCGCCGCTCGAGAAGTCCGAACTCGCCAAGGTGCTCGGAAGGGGCGTCGGGGACAGGGCCCACGGTGCATACTCCCTTTCAATGCAGCAGGCCGAAGGGATGTCCCACCTCAGAGAGGAGATTGAGTCGCTCGTGGAGCAGTTCAACGCCTCACCCCAGACCAAGAACTCTGTGAAGCAGGGTTCCGAAAGGAACGCCGTCAAGCTGCTCCCCGAACTGGGACCAACCAAGGCGGCGGTGGCGTCCGTGGCGCAGGAGTTCCTCAATCTGGGCAGGAGCATGGCCGAGGTGAGCTTCTACATTGCGAGGGTCCATCCGAGGGTCGGGCGCCTCAGCAGCCTC
>Ga0182014_10000272_pt1 | contig 65140 bp, 63 predicted proteins | sample 612S2DmetaG_FD_120489 | JGI IMG/M metagenome (GOLD analysis project Ga0182014, IMG submission 120489) | Permafrost microbial communities from Stordalen Mire, Sweden - 612S2D metaG | ecosystem: Environmental > Terrestrial > Soil > Wetlands > Permafrost | place: Sweden: Stordalen | collected...
GTGCGGCCTGTACGACACCACGACGCGGCACACGGGTGGCTCGAACTTTGTTATGGGTGATGGACATGTGGAATGGGTCGCTTGGAACAACTTCTGCAGGAGTGGCAATAGTGCCATGGGGCCATGTCCAACTCCTCTTGGCCAAATCCAGTGGGATCAGAGTGGAATCAATGGCGACTGGAAAGCCGTCGTACCGTATCACTGGTGGCCCTTTATCAACGCGGGCACGAGTGGTAACTGAACGATGCGGATAACCGGGGGATATGGCGCGAATATTGTGGAAGCTTAACAATTGATCAATCAGGCATCGATGAGGGCGCGTCGGTGGGAGAGCTCTGGCGGGAAAAGTGGTTGTGCCTGGCGAGGCGTTGAGGCTGGCTGCACGGAGGAGGATGTCAGCGGGTGGGAGGTGGGTGCGGAGGGGTAATCGAGTCGATGTAGGCCAGCCAGTGCATGCCGACGAGGACACGCGTGCGGATGTGAAGTGGATTCACCGGTTTGATGCTGTAGTCGTTGGCGCCGGCATCCAGCGCCTCTTCGATTTCCTCCATCTCATGGTGTCGGCTGATGACGTAGATATAGACGTAAGGCCGGGGGTAGTCTCGCCGCACGAGGCGGCACAAGTTAGACGCCTCGAAACCATCGTTGAATCGTCCCTCGGTGATGATGAAACGGGGACGGCGAGACGAAAAGCTCTCCCAGAGTTTCCTGGCCGATGTGAACATTACGGTTTGATGACCGTCCTCCGCCAAGGTCAGTTCCAGAAGCGAGGACAGCAGCGGGTCGCCAATCGCCAGATGGACCGGGAAAACTCCTGCCGTGTATCGCTCAATCATCGGCGCTTCGTCCGCCTCATAATAACTCACGGTTGACACAGCCGGCGAGCGGTATTCTTAGGCATTGCGTACAAGGCCATAGCGCAGGGTCACGGCTGCGGCGGACAGGGGACGCACGTTCGAATACCCACCCCTTTGTCCCCTCCGAGAGGGGAATGCGGCAGGCGGACGGCGGCATGGCGGAAGAGTCCGCCATAGGCGGGCAGGCACCCGTGGCTATGGGAGCGGGGTGGGCGTGGGAGCTCACCCCTACGAAACGGCAGGGCGGGGACGGCACGGCGACAGAGCGCCGTGGCTACAACTACGGCAAGCGGAGCGCTTGCCCTACAAAGCGGACCGCGGTCGGCGCCCGCGGCTACCCTTCGACGTCGCTCAGGGTAAACAGGGGGGGTAGCGGCATCCCCGGTGCAGGGGTGAAGATTCGATTTGACATGCCACAGCGGGGTGATATACGATAGGGCATAGTGAAAATGGATAGGAGATGCGAGATTGGGATGGGGGCTCTGCTACAACGGCAAAGCGGCTACGAGTCGCCGCACTCCAAAGGGGGAGACGGCCATCAGATAGCAGGGCAACCTTTCAACGGACGCGCGGCAGCGCGTCCCTACCCAAGAACGAGGGTTGCGCGAAAACACGCTTTTTACCAAACGAAGCCAATTTCCCGGGGTGCTTGTGATTGTAGAACCAATTGGTTGGCAGTGGCTTAGGTGTCCGAGTGTGCCATTTTGTCACTTGGCTTCGTTTTGCCGGAAATGGCTTCGTTTGGGGGTTTGGGCGCTCCGGTGGTGCGGGATGGGGGTGTTTTGAGGGGGTGAATGATGGCGCGGGCACAGCTAACGACTGGGCGGACGGCTCGGCGAGCGGGCGAAAGGCTTGCGTTGACGTGGCGGTGGGGGTTGGTGTACAAAGGGGTGGGGAAGGCGGGGCGGTTCTGATGGCTTCTTCGAACATTCATTCTACCGCAATCGTTGATTCGCGCGCGCAGGTTGGTTCCGGCAGCGAGGTGGGGCCGTATTGCGTGGTGGGGCCGGACGTGAAGCTGGGGGAGGGGTGTCGGCTGCATTCGCATGTGGTGGTGGATGGGCGGACGACGATTGGGGCGCGGTGCGAGTTTTATCCGTTTGCGTGCATCGGGCTGAAGACGCAGGATTTGAAGTATCAGGGGGGAAAGTGCTACCTGGAAATCGGGTCGGACAACGTGTTTCGGGAGCATGTGACGGTGCATACGGCGACGGGGGACGGGTTGAAGACGCAGATCGGGTCGCACAACAATTTTCTGGCGTATTCGCATGTGGCGCACGACTGCATTGTGGGCAGCCACGTGATCTTCAGCAACAACGGGACTCTTGCGGGACATGTTCTGGTGGAAGACTTTGCGATTGTGGGCGGACTGGCGGCGATCCATCAATTTTGCCGGATTGGCAAGATGGCGATCATTGGGGGGTGCGCGAAGGTGGTGCAGGATATACCGCCGTATATGATCGGGGATGGGAACCCGGCGGAGACGCGGGGGGTGAACAAGGTGGGGTTGGAGCGCAACGGGGTGTCGGAGGAGGTCCATCGGAGCCTGCGGGAGGCGTTTAAGATAATGTGTCGAGCGGGGTTGACAGTTGGCAATGCATTGGATAAGATACAGTCAGAACTTCCGCCGAGCCCAGAGCTCGAACATTTCATCGACTTCTGTCGCAAGTCTGAACGCGGAATAGCCCGATAGGCGGAGCAAGTAACACCCATTCAATGGCGAAATTGGATCGTAAATCGATTCAAGATTTGGAGCGCATCGTCGAGTTTGATCTCGTGCGCGCCACGGAGGCCGCTGCGCTGAATGCCGCGCAGTGGATGGGCAAGGGCAACAAGAATGCGGCGGACCAGGCGGCTTGCGACGCGATACGGGGGATGTTCGACCTGCTGCCGTGTTGCGCGGAGGTGGTGATCGGCGAGGGGATCAAGGATGAGGCGCCGGGGATTTTTCTCGGCGAGCACCTTGGGACGTGGGAGCCGGGTTCGATACCGTTGGATATCGCGGTCGATCCCTTGGATGGCACCACGAACATCTCGAAGGGGTTGCCGAATGTGATTTCGGTGTTGGCGGCGGGCAGCGCCTTCGACGGTTTTGGGAAGTCGCTAAAGAATCTGCCGAGCTTTTATAGCGAGAAGCTGGCGTACGGGCCGCGGGTGCGGGATTACATGTTCAAGAAGGGCGTCGAACAGGTGAAGCTGGAAGCGCCGATCGAGGAAAACGTGCTCCTCATCGCGAAGATTCTTAACACGCCCGTGCATGATCTGACGGTCACGGTGCTCGACCGGCCGCGGCATGAGGAGTTGGTGGGTCGCATCCGCAAGGTCGGGGCGCGGCTGCGAATGATTGGGGACGGCGACGTGGCGGGGGCCATTGCGCCGAGCCTGCCGGACAGTGGCACGGACCTGTACGCCGGTGTGGGCGGTTCGCCCGAGGCTGTGCTGGCCGCGTCGGCTTTGCGGGGCCTGGGTGGCGATATGCAGGTGAAGATGTGGCCGCGCGACGAAGCGGAGCGAAAGAAGCTGGAAAACGAGGGCGTGAAAGAGGATCTGAACCAGGTGTACTACGCGGAGGATCTGGCGCGGGGTGGCGGGATCGTATTCTGCGCCACGGGAATCAGCGACAGCCCGTTGCTGCCCGGCGTGCGCTTCATCGGGCACACCGCGATGACGCACTCGATCGTCATGCGCGCCAAGACACGGACGGTCCGCTACATCAAGTCGGTGCACGACCTGACAACGAAAACCATACGCCTGCGCTCGACGCGGGCAGAGCAAGAATTGTGAACGAGACAGAACAGGCGCAAACACAACCACAGCCTCCACCACAGCAACCAACCGACAGCCAGGTCCGTGGCATTCTTGAAGTTGGTGAGAAGGGGTTCGGTTTCCTCCGCAACCCCGCCCGCAGCTTCCAGATCAGTCCGAACGACATTTACGTGTCGCCGGATATCATCCGCAAGTTTCGGCTACGGCCCGGCCTGGAAATCGAAGGACGCGCCGTGCCGCCGAAGAAGGGCAGTCCGCAGTTGGCCGAGATCTTCAAGATGAACGGCCAACCGCCTGAGAAATGGGCGAGCCTCAAGAAATTTGACGACCTGACCAGCCTTAACCCGAATGAGCGGTTCTTCCTCGAAACGGTCCCCGACCGCTACACGACGCGCGTCGTGGATCTCGTCGCGCCCGTCGGCAAGGGCACGCGCGGCCTCATTGTCGCCGCGCCGCGCACGGGCAAGACCACGTTGCTGCATCACATCGCCGATGCCGTGTTGTCGAACCATCCGGACGTCCACACAATGGTGCTTTTGGTGGATGAGCGTCCGGAGGAGACCACGGATTTCCGCCGTTCCGTCAAGGGCGGCGAGGTCATCGCCTCGACCAACGACCAGACCATCGAAGAGCATGTCCGCACGGCCAAGATGGCCATTGAACGCGCGAAGCGCATGGTGGAATTTGGCCGGGACGTCTTCATCGTGTTGGACTCGATCACGCGTCTGGCGCGCGCGTTTAACAATTACATCGGCTCGACCGGTCGCACCATGACGGGCGGTCTCGACGCCCGCGCGATGGAACAACCACGCCGCATTTTCGCATCCGCGCGCAAAGCGGAGGAGGGCGGCTCGCTCACGATCATCGCCACGGCGCTGATCGACACCGGTTCGAGGATGGATGAACTGATCTTCCAAGAGTTCAAGGGCACGGGCAACTCGGAACTCGTTCTGGATCGCAAGATCGCCGAGCAGCGCTACTGGCCCGCGGTGGACATCAATGCCTCTGGCACACGGCGCGAGGAATTGCTGCTGGCGCCGAAGGATTTGGAGGCGATCACTCGACTGCGTCGCGCGCTCAGCGGCGCGCCGCCCGTCGAAGCCATCCAGAGACTCTTGACCGGTCTCTCCAAATTCAAGACCAACAAGGAGTTCCTCAAGGCGATGGCGTGAGGTCGGCGGGTGCCGGTTGTCACGACGGGCACTCTGTGCGATAAGTTTCCCGCATGGGGCGCGTTCGTGATTATCGCGAGATCGCACAACGACTACGAGTTCTACCGCGGCGTGAATGGCGAGTAGAGCAGGCGGGCCGCGTGTGGGGCTATCCATTCTACCGCGTGCGCCGAGAAATCGGGCGACAGGCGAAAACGGTACTGGTTACCGCAGGGATTCACGGTGAAGAACCGGGGAGTGTCGAAGGCGCCCTCCGCTGGTTGGAGAGTGGTGAGTGGGCGAAATGGCGCGTGAACTGGTTTGTCCTGCCGTGCATCAACCCCTACGGTTGGGAACGCAATCAGCGCCGCAACGCGCAGGGCCGCGACATCAATCGCCAGTTTCGCAACCCCGCCGTTTGTCCCGAAGCGCAGTTGGTGAAGCGGCTTGTGAAAGGCCATCGTTTTGTCTTCGTTCTCGATCTCCATGAGGACGTGGATTCTCCGGGGTATTATTTGTACGAACTTTGTCAGGAACCGCCGTTTATTGGGGAGCGTGCCATCGCAGCGGTTGGGAAAGTGATTCCCATCAATCGCAACCGGGTGATCGATGGCAACCGCGCTACGAGCCCTGGGCTGATCCGCCGAGAAGCCAACCTCTCCCGCCTGAAGCAACGCCTTCGCTGGCCGATGGCGTATCATTTGTTTCTCAACGGCTGCCGGCACATACTTGGTAGTGAAACTCCCGTGCATCTTCCACTTCAACAACGCGCCCGGGCACACAATGTGGCGCTACGAACGGCATTATCCGCACTGGGTGATCTTCGATAGCCCGAGGCATTTTCCTTGTTCGGTCCCGCGCCCGCGTGCTAACGTTCTTTTATGCGCCAATTGATCGTCTTCGCACTTCTTGCAGCCCTTTTGGCTGTGCCCTCGGGTGTCCGCGCCCAGGTCACCGTGCAGCTGAAGATGGAACGCGACACACTCATCTTGTTCGAATCCATTCCTGCCGTCGTCACCATCCGCAATTTCTCCGGCCGTACCATCGAGCTTGCCAACCAGGGCGAGACTCATTGGCTCAACTTTCTCATTACGGACGAGGCTGGCGCGAGCCTATCTCCTGTGGGCAATACTTTCACGACGGAACCGATCAAGGTCGAACCCGGCCGCACGCAAAGTGTTTCTGTGAACCTCTTGACGCATTTCGATCTACGGCAGCGGGGCGTGTTTACCGCGCGCGCCGTGGTCGAAGCGGCCGGAGTGCAGGCGGTATCACTACCAGCCCGCTTCACCATAATCAACGGCCGCGAGATTTGGCGGCAAACGGTTGGGCTGCCGCTGGCGGAGGGTGAGACCAACCAACAGTACCGCACCTATTCTCTGCTGTTGCGGCGAAGCTCGTACGACGAGGTGCTGTACACGGCGGTGCAGGATGAGCCGCATGATCTGGTATATGGCATGATTCCTTTGGGCGATCTTATCGCCCTGGGGAATCCGACCGTCAAAGTGGACGGCATTGGTCATCTGCATGTGTTGTATCGCAGCGGACCGCGCGCCATCAGCTATGATGAAATCAATCCCGACGCGAAAATCGTGAAGCGCCTTGTTTACTCGGACGTCATGTCTGTGCCGCAACTGGTTGCCCAAGATGACGGCGTGGTGACAGTGCAGGGCGGAGAGCAAGTCTATCCGCGCGTTGAGCGGGTCATGACGGATGAGGATCTCCAGCCGCCGCCACCGGTAATTCCGAAGCCCAAGAAACACAAACACTGGTGGTGGCCATTCGGCCCAAAGGTTTCACAACCGGCAACCACCAACAGTGTGGCTACTGCGGCGACGAACAACGCACCCGCCACGAATGTCGGGCCGCACAGTTAATCATCTGCGTCGGGGACGGGAGTCAGTTCAGGCGGCGGCTCGCGCTTGCGGACAAATCTCCAGCGCTTGAATGGCGCGTTCGTCGTCGGTGGTCTTGAACACCGCGATTGAGTGGTCGCCCCCCAACCATGATGCGTACGAGTAAAGAATTTCGACTCCCGACAGTCCGAGATGCGCGCCGATGATTGCCGCTGAACCAAGCTCGTGTGCCGCGCCAACCAGCACAACCGAATTCGCCTTGCAGGAAAAGCCCGCACTTTGGAGCGCATCCTTCGCGATCAACGCGTCGTCCGTGACCAGAAGAATCACCAGATCATCGCGTTCCGTGTAGATGCAGTACGCCAGAACGTTCAGACCGCCGGCGACTAGGACGGACAACACGTCCTGCACGTCCGCAGGCCCGTTCCCGACACGTACTGCAATCTCAACCTCTTTGCGTGCCTTCGCCACAGATTTCCTCCCGCGCCTGCGGTAGTATACACTAATTTGAGAATGATGCAAACAAAATGCTTTGCACCGCAGATGGTTACAATTGAACGCCTGTGGGCCTTGACCTACTTGACCCGCGCGTTTGCAGCCGTGCAGACCTCAACGGGAAGACACATGCACACAACGTGGCGGTCGCCATAAACATTGTCAACGCGACCGACGGCGGGCCAGAACTTGTGCTCACGCGACCACGGTGCAGGGAAGGCGGCCTGCTCGCGACTGTAGGGCCGATCCCACTGATCAGCGATAACTGCTTGCGCGGTATGGGGCGCGTTCTTCAACGGATTATTGGACTTGTCCATCCGGCCAGATTCGATGGCTTTGATTTCCGAATGAATGGCAATCATTGTGTCGCAGAACCGGTCGAGTTCGGCCTTCGACTCGCTTTCGGTTGGCTCAATCATCAGCGCGCCCGGTACGGGCCACGACATCGTCGGCGCATGGAAGCCGTAATCCATGAGACGCTTCGCGATATCCTCAATCTCAACGCCCGTGACAGCTTTGAATTGTCGACAATCGACGATGCACTCGTGCGCGACAAGATCGCCATGGCCCTTGTAGAGCGTTGGGAAGTAAGGCGCAAGTCGCCGCGCCATGTAGTTCGCGTTGAGAATCGCGATCTTGCTGGCGTACACCAGCCCGTCCGCGCCCATCAATTTGATGTACATCCACGGGATGACCAAAAAGCTGGCGCTACCCCACGGCGAGGCGGACACGGGGCCGATTCCTTTCGAGACGCCATCCGGGGTCAGAGGATGCCTCGGCACAAACGGAGCCAGATGAGAAGCGACCGCAATCGGTCCCATGCCGGGACCACCTCCGCCGTGTGGTATACAGAAGGTTTTGTGCAGATTGAGGTGGCAGACGTCCGCCCCCATGTCTCCCGGCCGGCATAATCCGACCTGCGCATTCATGTTGGCGCCATCCATGTAAACCTGCCCGCCGTTCTCATGAACGATCTGGCAAATCTCGCGAATGCTTTCCTCGAACACACCATGAGTCGACGGGTACGTCACCATCAGCGCACCGAGATCGTCGCGGTGCTCCTGCGCCTTTGCGCGAAGATCCGCGACGTCGATGTCGCCCCCGGCTTCGCAGGCGACGGGAACGACACGGAACCCAGCCATCACCGCGCTCGCCGGGTTGGTCCCGTGCGCGGAGAGCGGAATCAGACAAACGTCACGTTGCCCTTGACTGCGCTGCCTGTGATATTTTCGAATGACCAACAGGCCCGCAAACTCGCCCTGTGAACCGGCATTCGGTTGCAGAGAAACCGTGTTGAGACCGGTGATCTCGGCAAACCAGGTTTCCAGGTCCTGGAAAAGAATCTGATAGCCCTGTGTTTGCTCCGTCGGCGCGAAGGGGTGCAGGTGGTTCACCTCGGGCCAGGTCACGGGCAGCATTTCAGCCGTCGCGTTCAGTTTCATCGTGCATGATCCGAGAGGAATCATGGATGTGGTGAGCGACAGGTCTTTCGCTTCGAGTTGCTTGATGTACCGCAGCATCTCGTGCTCGGTGTGATGCCGATTGAAAACGGGATGGGTGAGAAACGGCGTGGAACGAGTGAACGCACCGAATCCAGATTCGGAAGCAGTCTTGGAGGACCGCCCAATCATGCGGCACACATCCTCCGCGGTAGTTGTCTCGTCGATTGACACTCCCCAGGACCCGTCGGAATATTCACGGACATTCACTCCCTTCGGCCTTGGCGCCTTGCGAAACCGCAATGTGTCGAAGAAGGGGCCATTCTGTGGTTCGCCAAGCGCGGCTGGCAGGGTTGCGGCCAGCGCGTGGATTCGTTTGGCGATTCGCCGCAATCCCTCGGGCCCGTGGTACACGGCGTACATGGATGCCATCACCGCCAGCAGCACTTGTGCGGTGCAGATGTTACTGGTCGCCTTGTCTCGCCGGATATGTTGCTCCCGTGTCTGGAGCGCGAGCCGCAACGCTGGCTGGCCCTGGGCATCTCTCGAGACGCCGACCAACCGGCCGGGCATGTGCCGCTTGAACGCATCGCGCGTGGCGAAGAACGCCGCATGCGGCCCGCCGTATCCCATCGGCACACCGAACCGTTGCGCACTGCCGACCGCCACGTCCGCGCCGAACTCGCCGGGCGGCTTCAAGAGCGAAATGGCCAGGAGGTCGGTTGCCACCACCACCAATGCTTTTTGCTTATGGACCTCGCGAATGAACGGCTCATAATCCAGAATTACTCCGTCTGTCGCGGGATATTGGAGCAACACCCCGAACGCCTTTTCGTTCAGCGCGAATTCAGCGTGGTCACCGACAACGACGGCAATTCCCAGCGGTTCGGCGCGCGTCTGGACCACCGCGATGGTTTGCGGATGACAAGTCTCGGAAACGAAAAAGGTGTTTTGGCCTTCGCCTCCTTGCAATCCGTGGCACATGGCCATCGCTTCGGCAGCGGCCGTCGCTTCATCCAGAAGAGACGCGTTGGCGATTTCCAAACCCGTCAGGTCGGACACCATGGTCTGAAAATTCAACAACGCTTCGAGTCGTCCCTGGGAAATCTCCGGTTGATACGGTGTGTATTGCGTATACCAGCCGGGGTTCTCCAGAATGTTCCGCTGGATGACGGGCGGGGTGATGCAATCGTAATATCCCATGCCGATGAACGAGCGCCGCCTCTCGTTCTTCGAGACGATCTCCTTCAATTGGGCGAGTACCTCATTCTCGCTGCCCGCTGGCGGGAGTGAGAGTGGCTTTGCCAATCGGATCTGCGGCGGTATCGCCGCATCAATCATCGCATCGAGCGTGGGAAACCCGATGACGCGCAGCATCTCTTGAACTTCTTCCGGACTGCTGCCGATATGTCGGTCGGCAAACCGATCTGCATCTTGCATGGTCAGGCGCCGATGTGGTGGGCGTAATCTTCCGGGCTGAGCAATTCGTTCAGTTCGCCCGGGTCGCTGATCGTGATGGTAAACATCCACCCTTTACCGTAGGGATCCTGATTGAGCAACTCCGGCGCACTGGCGAGTTCTTCATTCACCGTGGCAACGTCACCGGACACAGGCGCATAGACGTCAGTGGCTGCTTTCACGCTTTCGACCACGGCGCATTCCTTGCCGGCTTCCACGTGCGCGCCTACTGCAGGAACCTCAACGTAGACAACGTCGGTCAGTTCATCCTGGGCGTGGTCGGTAATACCCACGACCGCAATCCTGCCATCGATGCGCACCCATTCATGGGACTTCGTGTACTTCAGATTCTTCGGAACGTTCATTGGCCTCTTTTCAGGATTGGTTTCTTCTCGATGACGGCTCGAAATCTCCGACTGCGAACCTCGATCTCGATGGCTGCGCCTGTCTTCGCCTCGGTTGCCTCGACGTAGCCCATACCGATGCCCGTGCCGAGCGTGGGCGATTGCGTGCCACTGGTGACCTCACCAACTTTTCGACCATCCGCCACAATCGTGTAGTGTGGCCGTGGCGGCGGCGATTTCTCGGTCATTTTGAACGCCATCAACTTGCGGCGAACGCCGCGCTCTTTCTGCTCGACCAGGATATCTCGTCCGACAAACGATTTCTTGTCAAACGCGACAAATTTCGTGAGACCAGCCTCGATTGGTGAAGTCTCCTCCGTAATGTCGTTCCCGTGCAGCGGATAACACATCTCCAGTCGTAGCGTGTCGCGCGCACCCAGGCCGCACGGCTTGATGCCGAACTGCTCTCCCCATCCGAGCAACATTCGCCAAAGATGGGGACCGTCTGTTGCCTCGCAAAAAAGCTCGAAACCGTCCTCACCCGTGTAACCCGTCCGCGCCGCCCAGCACTCTTTGCCGAAGACTTCCTGACGCTGAATATGAAAGTGGGGCAGCGCCGCAGAGAAGTCGAAGAACTGGCTTGCCGCCGGACCTTGAAGCGCGAGGCCCGCAAGGCGATCGCTCAAGTTTTCGATAACCGCGGACACGGTGGCGTGGGTGTTCATCCACACAAAGTCTTTCTCAATGTTGCCAGCGTTCACGATCAGGAGGTAGACGCTCGGCTCCAGCCGGTACACAATCAGGTCATCGATGATGCCGCCTTGATCATTGCACATCAACGTATATTGAGCCTGGCCAACCGCGATCCCGCTTACGTCGTTCGTAAACAAGTCGTTCAACGCGCGCTCCGCGTTTGGTCCGGCGACGAGAAACTCGCCCATGTGCGAGATGTCGAACAGCCCGACCCGCTCGCGGACAGCCGCGTGCTCCTCCAGGATCCCCGAGTATTGCACCGGCATTTCCCAACCGCCGAATGGCACCATTTTCGCACCCCATTCGAGGTGCGCAGCGTACAGTGGCGTGCGCTTGAGCAATTCGGTGCCGGTCATGGCGCGGTTACGTTAACGTTGGGGTGAAACCGTGTCAATTTAGGAATGCGGAGCGACAACCTGCGGAATAGGCGGGGGCGTCGAGACGGTGGTCGTTCGCATGTGACCCGGCCAACCGGTTTTTTGGGTTGAGTCTCCGGATCGAACTTACTACCGTACCGCGCATGAGTGAGAAAATTCCCGTCGAAGCGGTCGTCATGGAGAAGACGTTCGTGGGAAAGGTGAGTTTTCCCGCGTCCGTGCCCGAGCGTTTCTTCGAGCTGGTGCGGTTTCCCGAAGATTTGTACGAGAACGTGGAACAAATGGGGCTCAACCAGCGTGCCGTGAAATTTCTGCTCGCGGCGTTGAACGGCAAGCGGGCGCTCAAGGCCAGAATTGATCTCCAGGACATTGCTATCAAGACGGCCATGCGGTATTCGGAGATGGATACGATCATCCGCGATCTGATTGACAAGAATTACGCCCGTCTGGGCGACCACCTTGACCTCTATCGCTTCTGGGTCGTGCTGCTGCACGTCAAAGGTGTCCGTTTCGAACCAGCACGCGACTGAACGCACCGCGTTTGCCTTCCGCGACGGTTACTGGTATCATTCACCAAATCAGCCATGAGTGATAAGCCCCAGATACCGTCGGTCCACTTCAATTCGATTGAGGAATGCCTCGATGACATTCGTCAGGGGAAGATCATCGTCGTCACCGACGACGAGGACCGCGAAAACGAAGGCGATCTCATCATGGCCGCCGAGAAGGTCACCTCGGAGGCGGTCAATTTCATGACGAAACATGGGCGGGGCCTGATCTGCGTCCCAACGACGGAATCACGCCTCAAGGTGCTCGGAATCGGTCGCATGGTCGCGGAGAACCGCGAGAGTTTCAAAACCGATTTCATGGTCAGCGTCGATGCGCGCGACGGCGTCACGACGGGCATCAGTGCCCACGACCGCGCCCGCAGCATCCGCGTGTTGGCCGATCCGAATGCCACACCCGAACATCTTGTGTCGCCGGGCCACATCTTCCCGCTCCAGGCACGCGAAGGCGGCGTGCTACGTCGAGCCGGCCACACCGAAGCGTCCGTCGACCTTGTGAAGATGGCCGGGTTGTTTCCGGTGGCGGTGCTTTGCGAGATTCTGAACGAAGACGGCACGATGGCGCGATTGCCCGACTTGATGAAGTTCAAGGAACAATTCGGCCTGAAGATATGCACGATTCGCGACTTTATCCAGTATCGGCGGATGCGGGAGAAGCTGGTCGCGAAAGAACAGGAAGTTTCGCTACCGACGGCGCACGGGGAGTTCAAACTGCATCTCTACCGCTCCCTCGTGGACGGCCAGCATCATGCGGCGCTCGTGATGGGGGAGGTGCGCGGCAAGGAGAACATCCTTGTCCGCGTCCACAGCGAATGCCTGACGGGTGACGTGTTCGGCTCGCTACGGTGCGATTGCGGGCCGCAACTGCACGATGCGTTGAAGCGCATTGCGCGGGAAGGTGAAGGCGTTCTCGTTTACATGCGGCAGGAGGGGCGGGGGATCGGTTTCGCCAACAAGATTCACGCCTACGCTCTGCAGGAAGAAGGCCTCGATACGGTCGAAGCCAATGAGAAGCTCGGCTTCAAGCCCGATTTGCGCGAGTACGGCCTCGGCGCTCAAATCCTTGTTGATCTCGGCCTGCACAGCATTCGCCTGCTGACGAATAATCCAAAGAAAGTTGTCGGCTTGGAGGGCTTCAGCCTCAAGATTGTCGAGCAGGTCCCCATTCGCGCCACGCCGACGCCGCATAACGCCAAGTACCTCGAAACCAAGAAATTGAAGATGGGGCACGCGTTGTAACCATGCTTCGCGCCCGCAAAACCGAGCGACACCTCTCTGCTGCGGGGCTGCGATTTGGCATTGCCGCAGCGCGCTACAACATCGACCTTGCCGGCGCACTACTGGCGAATTGCCTCGATACGCTGGCCAAGGCTGGCGCGGACACGCGCGACATCAAGGTGTTGAAAGTGCCGGGCAGCTTCGAGGTCACCGCCGCCGCGGCGAAACTTGCCCGGAGCGGGAAATGCGATTGCGTGATCGGGCTGGGCGTCTTGTTGCAGGGCGAAACGCGTCACGCGCAGCATATCGGCGACGCGGTGGCGCATGGTCTCACGAATATTTCAATTCTCCTGGGTACACCAACTGTTTTTGGCATCGTCACCGCCGACACTGTGAGACAGGCGCGGGTGCGTTGCATTGGCAAGAAACACAATCGCGGTCGCGAGGCGGCATTAACCGCCATCGAGATGGCACGGGTATGGAAAAGTCTGTAAAGCCATACGTCACACGCCGCGCGGTCCGGGAGCTGGTCGTGCAGTTTCTTTACCAGTTTGAGATGAGTGGCGGTAAGTTGGACGAAGGGCTGCCGTTATTCTGGGAGACGCAAGCGGAAGTGGGGGAGAAGGGCCGGAAATTCGCCGAGGAACTGGTGCGCGGCGTCATCGAGAGACGCGCCGAGATCGACGAGAAGATTGCCAAGTATACCGAACACTGGGATCTGCCGCGCATTGCCGCGGTCGACCGCAACATCCTCCGGCTCGCCATGTACGAGATGCTCTTCCGCGACGATATCCCGCCCGTCGTCAGCATTAATGAGGCGGTCGACATCGCCAAGAAATTCTCCACGCGCGAGTCCGGCGCATTTGTCAACGGGATCCTCGACCGCCTCAAGGTCGATCTGACTCGTCCGTCGCGCACCTCCACCTCCACACGATGAGTTCGGCCGCGCATCCAGCACGGTTTGCGGATTTGCACCTGCACACGCGCTATTCCGACGGCTCGTTCACACCGCGCGAGTTGGTCCAGCACGCCGCGCGGCTCGGTTTTTCCGCCATCGCCGTCACCGACCACGACACGATCAACGGAATCCCCGAAGCGCTGGCCGCAGGCAAGGAACTGGGCGTCGAGGTGATCCCCGGCGTCGAGATTACCAGCCGTTGCGAGGCGCAGGAACTTCACATGCTGGCATATTTTTTCGGCGATTCATGGCGCGACGCAAACCTGCGCGCGGTGTTGAAGCACGCCTCGCGAGTGCGTGAAGAGCGCGCCATGGAGTTCGTCAAGAAACTGAATGCACTGGGCATCGCGCTGACGATTGAGGATGTACGCGTCTGCTCGGAATCCGGCACCGTTGGTCGGCCGCATGTGGCAATGGCGCTGCTGAAACGCGGCCATGTGTCGAGCGTGGAGGAGGCGTTCACGCGGTTTCTCAAGCGAGGCAAGCCCGCCTACGTCGAACGGTATCGCATGGAAGCCGCGGAAACAATCGGTCACGTCACGCGCGCCGGCGGCCTCGCGGTGATCGCCCATCCGGGATTGAACACCCTCGACGAACACATCCGTGACATGGTGGCCCAGGGCATGGCGGGGATTGAGGTGTGGCATTCGCGTCACTCGACTGCGCAGACCGAGCGTTATTTAAAGATGTCCGAGACGCTGGGCGTGTGCGCCACCGGCGGCAGCGATTGTCACGGCTCTGGCCGCGAGGGCATGCTCCTTGGCAGAATCAAATTGCCGTGTGAACGAGTCGAGGCTCTCAGAGCGCTCTCGGGGACGAAGGCCTGATGGGTCTATTCCAAAAATTTCGAGACGGACTGCGCAAGACGCAGGAAAAACTCACGACCGAAATCAAACGGATCGTCACGCGCGGGCCGAAACTGGATGCCGAGTCGCTCGAAGAACTCGAAGCCACGCTGATCTCGACAGACATCGGAGTCGACACGGCGGTCAAGATCGTCGAGTTGACCAAGGAAGCCGCCAAGCAATCGGGTCAAGTGGATGTGTTTGCGATCGCGCGCGCGGAGATTGAGAGGGAGCTATCGTTTGGAGAGTCGGGCTCAAGCCCGACCGTTGCCACAGACACGAAAAGCGGCCACGCAGCAGCGTGGCCCTCCGTTTTGGTGAAAGCGCCGCAGCCGCCGACGGTGATTTTGCTGGCGGGCGTCAATGGCACGGGCAAGACGACGTCCACGGCCAAACTGGCGCATCTGTTGAAAGAGCAGGGGAACACGGTGCTGCTGGCCGCGTGCGACACGTTTCGAGCGGCGGCCATCGAACAATTGAAGATTTGGGGTCAGCGCGTCGGGTGCGAGGTGATCGCGGGACAGTACGGCGCAGATTCGGCAGCAATTGCATACGACGCCATGGAGGCAGCGATCAATCGAAAGGTTGATTACCTGATCATCGATACCGCCGGTCGATTGCACACGAAAAAGAATCTGATGGAAGAGATGAAAAAGATGCACCGCTCGCTTCAGAAGAAGGCGCCGACCGCGCCGCACGAAGTCCTGCTGGTACTCGATTCCACGACCGGCACGAATGCGCTGAACCAGGCCCGCACGTTCCACCAAGCGCTTGGCGTCACCGGGTTGATCGTCACCAAGCTGGATGGCACAGCGAAAGGCGGCATCGTCGTCGCCATTGCCCGCGAACTGAAAATCCCGGTCAAATTTATTGGCTTGGGTGAGCAGGTGGATGACTTGCAGCCATTCGACCCGAAGCAGTTTGCGGAGGCGCTGTTCGCCGAAAGCCCGGAGACGCGCAGGATGTGACCGGGCGTCGTGGAACCATTGGAACCATCCAGACCACCCGTGGCTGGTTCTGGAGCCTTGCCGCGCACCGCGCCCGGTGTTACCGTGTCGATGCCGTAGCCGAAAGAAGAATCCGCGATAAATTGCCTGCGAGTTTGGCTGAACCCCAACATCGACGATCCCGATTGACGCGATTCGCTGGAAATGATAATTCGACCGGGAGCGCGAAGTTTACCGATATCTGGAACGAGACTGAGGGGACTGCAGTTTCAGGGACTATAAAGGCAGCGAAGTAGAGCTTCGCTCCGGCTCGGTCCAAGTCTTAAAAAGACAGAGAGGGTGTAACGCACCCTCTCTGTCCTTTTTTTGTGAAGAGCCAAAGGGGGCGAGGTCGCCACCTCACAGCTCGGCTAGCCGATTGCGAGCCTTTGAGCCGATCAAAAGTTGGTGCTGGTACCCGAAACCCAGTTCCATCCGTCCACAGGGTCTTCAGGCTGAAACTCTTGGTGTAGGTCTTGGTCCCGAAGGTTTCACTACCCTTCCCCTTCACGGTATCCGTCGCCAGGATCGGCGCGCCAGCTTTGCTCAGCTTAATCTTGGAGACTTGACGGGCAGCTTGACACTGATAGTAGCCGCAGGGAGGATAAAACGACGACAGATGAAATTCAACACCTCGCGATGGTCGCGAGCATAAGTCATATGGGAAATGTCGGCTTGGTGCCTTCGTGGTGAACCGCCCTCGCCCTTCTTCTGCTGCGTCAAGTCGCCGATGGAAACGGCTCGAAGGTCTGACCAGCCAAGGATGGTCTTTTTCCCTTGACCCCAGACTGCGCTAGTGAGTATTTTCACAAATTATGGTGTTGTCGTCCAACTTCCTAAACCAATCATGAAAAAAGCGAGCGTCCATATGAAACATATGAAATATGTTCTTGTTCTTCTGTTTGCGTTCTGTGCGGTTTCGGCCAAAGCCCAGCTGACCAGCGGCACGTACGGCTACGTGTTCACGAACACACCCCTTTGGGATGTTACCGGCACCTACAACCTCAACGGCTCCAGCAACGGCGTCACCGATACCGCCACCTTCATCGTCACCAACACCGCCACCGGCGTAATTACCGGCACACAAACCGAAACCCTTAATGATGGCACCATTACCCTCAATATCGATAACACGGTCAAAGGAAAGATCTCCGTCAAGGCCGGGGAAACCGCTGCCAGCCTCAAGTCGTCCGGCTCCGTCACCGGCACCCTCAGCGGGACTGCCAAGGGCAAAAGTACCGCGACAGTCGTTGAGTCCAACCTGACCGTCAAGGTCGCCTTCTCGGAAGCGCTCAAGCTTCACGCCGGTGACGTCAAGGCCAGCAAGAAGTTTGCCGCGACCGTGTCCACCTCTCTGCCCGGCGCTATGACCGGCGACTGGACACTCACTAACGACATCACCGTCGCGGCAAACAAGCTGACGGGCACCGGCACCTTAACTCTGTCCAACGGTCGCGCCCTCACCTACAAGATCACCGGCAGCTACAACACCAGCACCGAAGTCGCCAAGCTGAAGCTGGTCGGTCAAGGCCCTGCCCTCAAAACGAGCTTGTCACTCACGACTGAAGGCACGAACATGGATTTGACCGTGCTAAAGGGCAAAGTCTTGGGTCAGAAGCCGACGGTCCCGTAGTAAACAACCGCGTCACATCTCTGGGGCGTGTTGCCAAAATTCAATTTGGGCAACACGCCCTTTTCCTTCTCTTCGGTTACTTCACTCCCGCCTGCGTTACGGTGAATGTCTGGTAAGAAGTAGGATGACAGGTGAACACGATAAACTCGCCCTTCCCATCTTTCTTTTCTTTCTTTGTGCAGGACTTTCACAAGCTCAACGGTTCGGCAAGCCAGTTTTGTTACATGCTGTTTGCGCCGTGGCCCCCCCCCACTGCCCAACCTTGCGCGCCATTGGCTGAAGTGGCACAGGGGACGGGTCGCACCATCTCAGACGGATACCCTGCATCCGCCGACTGGTGCGGCGGAGTCATTCACTGATCGTTCAGCGAATCGGTGGCAGTCTGGGCAGCGTCGCGAATATCTCCATCACGATCCGTGAGAAGCGGCTGCAACAACGGGATGGCCCGCTTATCACCCAGTGAATCGAGCGCCTCGATAGCTGCTGTCCGAACCTCATCCGGCTGGTGCTGATCCAGTGTCGGAACGATCTGATCGAACGCGGCTGGATCGCCGAGATCGCCCAGTTGATTAAGGATATCGGTCTTAACTTCCACGCTGTTTTCGTCGTGAAGCATATAACCCAACGTGCTGGCGATCTGCGGTTTTGGAACGCCGTCGTCCGCCAATTTCGCCACGTCGATCGCCACCATGGAGCGATCCACCTTGTCCGCGGCCTTGTGGAAATTGACCAGCGCTTCCTGTAATCTGGAATCCAGGTTTTGAACCGGGATGTCGCCCGGCAATGGCGAAGTTGACGTCGGGCTCGCGGGCGTCTGATTGTCTGCGGATATCTGCTGCCCAGCCTCGGAGCTGTCCGTTACGCCTTGATTCACCTGCTCCTGGCTGGCTGCAGAATCCGCCACGGATTGAGGGTTCACAGGCGGAGCGGCACTTGGCGCGGGATTCGAAGGAGCGTTGACCGGCGTCTGCGTCTTGCCGCAACTGCTTGCGAGAATCGGCAGAATAGCCAAAGCGGCAATCAAGAATTTTAGTCTATGCATGGTTCAGAACCTCCACACTTCCTGTCACTCCTTCGCGCGCCCATCAAAATAAAGGTTGTTGCGGTTATGGTGGCTGAGCCGACGGTTGTTGTCAAGGTGCTGCCCGTGAACGGAGTTTCAGGGACCACGCTTTCTGACCGAGGAATGTGCCCGAACCGGGAATTTTCGCCATGTATCTTTGTGTACACAAATGCTGATCGCAAGGTATTCTCTCTGCAGTAAATCGAGCCGTTTCCAGCCGCCAGTTCCCCATTGCATTTCGGCTGTCAGTTCTATCATTGCGGTCGAGAGTCGAGCGGCCCTCTCAACAGGACTTTGTTCATTGGTCTCTCCGTTTCATTTGAATGTTCCGTCCACTTGGGCAGGGATGAAATGGTGGCTTTTGTCTCATCGGTCGTTCTTCACGGGGCTTGGCTTCGTTGACTTTCAGTGCCCGACCATCCAGTTCCTTGCCGTTGCAATACGCCATCGCTTTGGCGGCCTCGGCGAACAGCCTTAAGTCCGCCACACTCGTGGCCCTCAATGGAAGTGACACTTGGGGAATTCAGGTTGCCAGACGAGGCGTGACTCGCGGCGTTAGGAGTGCTCGGTCAAGCAGGTTCGGCCACCCGTCCGTGTGGCCGGCGCGAGAAAACGGCAGGATGCCTACACGACAGGCATCCTGTCCTACAATGCAGAGTGCGCTGGGAATGGGAAGCTGGTAAAGTCGGAGTCATGGCTTTCGGCAAACAGGATGAACGATTCATGCGGCGGGCGCTGGCGCTGGCGCGGCGCGGGTTGGGAAAGACCAGCCCGAATCCTGCGGTCGGCGCGGTGCTCGTGCGGAAGGGACGCATTCTTGGCGAGGGGTGGCATAAGCGGGCGGGTGGACCGCATGCGGAGGTGTTTGCGTTGCGCGGAGTAAACGCACGTGACGCAACGTTGTACGTGACTCTCGAACCGTGCAGCACGTGGGGCAGGACGCCGCCGTGTGCAGATGCGATTGTCGCGGCAGGCGTGAAGCGGGTGGTCGTTGCGGCACGCGATCCGAATCCGAAACACAACGGACGCGGATTGAAAGTGTTGCGGGGTGCCGGGATTCGCGTCGAGGCGGGGTTGCTGGCCGAAGAAGCGGCGGGGATGAATGCGGGGTTCAACAAATGGATCACGACAGCGATGCCGTTGGTGATCGCCAAGGCGGGCATGAGTCTCGACGGGAAGATCGCCACGCGCACGGGCGACGCGAAGTGGATCACGGGGGAGGCGGCACGGCGCGAGGGGCACCGGTTGAGGGCGCGGGTCGATGCTATCCTGGTGGGCACGAACACGGTGGTGCGCGACGACCCGGAATTGACCGTGCGGCATGGGGTCCACGGCCAACAACCGTGGCGGGTGGTGGTCGATGCGCGAGGACGCGTGTCGAGGAAAGCGAAGGTTTTCCGGGACGCGCAGCGCGGCCGTACGTTGGTTCTCACGACGAATCTGTCGCCCGTTATGTGGCGGCGATATTTGTTGCGGATGGGCGTCGATGCGATCGTGTTGCCGCAGAAGGGCAAGCGGGTTGATCTGCGAGCGGCGATGAAGGCGCTTGGGAAGCGCGACATTACGAGCGTATTGGTGGAAGGCGGCGGCGAATTGCTCGGGTCGCTCTTCGATGCGCGGCTGGTGGACAGGGTGGCGCTGTTCTATGCGCCGATCGTCATCGGCGGACGCGGTGCGGTCGCGGCGGTCGCGGGCGAAGGCGTTGCCAGGGTCGGGAACGCTGTGCGACTTCGGGATTGTCGGTGGCGGCGGGTCGGCACGGACGAGATGCTTCTGGAAGCGAGCGTGGCGCGATGATTCTCGTGGTCGGTTTGTCGCCCGCGTGGCAACGGACGCTGGTGTTTGAGGAGCTCGTTCCCGTGAAAGTCAACCGCGCCACGCACGTTAACGAAACAGCGTCGGGCAAGGGAGTGAATGTCGCGCGGGTGGCGTCGACTCTCGGCGCGGACGTGCGGCTGTTGACGGTGGCCGGTGGTGCTCGGGGAAGGTTGCTTTGCGCGAAACTGGAAGAGCAACGATTCGGGACGCGCATCGTGCCGGTGAAGGCCGAGACGCGGATTTGCCAGACGTTGCTTGGTGGCGGTGGCGCCACGGAGCTTGTCGAAGAATCGGGGACGTTGACTTCCGTCGAGGTGAGGAACGTGCGGCGCGCGTTTGGAGCGGAGGCACGGAAGGCCAGGTTGGTCGTCTTGACGGGAACCGTGCCTGAGGGTTGCGGAGACGACTTCTATGCGCGGTTGGTCGCCGAGTCTCGGCGGTTGGGCGTTCCCGTGCTGATCGACGCGCAGAACGCGCAACTCGTGAATGCGTTGAAGCGCGGACCGTTTCTCGTGAAGATCAATCGCGATGAATTGGCGGCGGCAACGCGAGTAAATTGCGAGCGAAAGTCCGCCATGTCACGCGCGTTGCGCAAGTTGGTAGAGGAGGGGCCGCGACATGCCGTGATCACCGATGGCGCGAAGAGCGTGTACGCATCCGAGAAGCCCGGTCGCACCATGACAATGTGGAAGCCACCGCGCGTGAAGGCGAAGAACCCGATCGGCTCCGGCGACGCGATGATGGCCGGGATTGCGGTTGGGTTGGAGCGGGGCGAGTCGGTGACGGAAGCCGTCCGTTTGGGGATTGCCTGTGGCGCTGCGAATGCAATGACCGCAGAGCCGGGTGTTGTACGACTCGCGGATATGCAAAGACTTTGCTCGACACACCCTAAACGCGTCCGTATCGTTTGAGCCATGTTTACGGGAATCGTTGAAGAAGCGGGCATTGTGGAGAAGATCCGCGCGGGCAAGAGGTCGACGGAGTTAACCGTTCGCGCACCTAGGATTGGCCGGTCGCTTCGAGTCGGAAACAGCGTCGCGGTCAATGGCGCGTGTCTGACCGTCGTCGGATCGCGTGGCGGCGTGTTGAACTTTGACGTCCTCGCCGAGACACTGCGGCGGACAAACCTCGAATTCGTCCGACGCGGTTCCTTTGTTAATCTGGAGCGTCCGCTGCGCGCCGATGCGCGGCTTGATGGGCATTTTGTGCTCGGCCACGTGGATGCACGGGGCAAGGTGCGGCGGTTTGAACGGGAGGGCAAAGATTACGTGCTGGATGTCGGAGCGCCGCCTTCGGTGATGCGCTATGTCGTTGAGAAGGGGTCGATTGCAGTCGATGGCATCAGCCTGACCGTGGCGGGCGTCGGTCGTAACTGGTTCCTTATCTGGATCATCCCGCACACGCGGGAGGTCACGAATCTGCTGGCCTGCCGGGAAGGCGACCTGGTGAACCTGGAAGCGGACATCTTGGGCAAGTACGTCGATCAGCTTATGGGAAGGCGGGGCCGGGCGCGGCGTTGACACATTGTGCGCGGCACCTTAAAATGATTGCGAATGACATGCTGCCCACTCTCGAGAAACTCCTGGTAGTGCAGGACCGTGACCGGCGGATTGCGCAACTCAAGTTGGAACGGATGCGCATTCCCGAACAGATCGCGTCAGCCGAACAACGCTTGAAAGCAGAGTCCGCTCGTCTGGAGGGGTTGCGAGACGAAGCGAAACACATTGAGGCCGAGCGCAAGAGATGGGAGATCGACGCAGAGTCCAAGCGCACCCAGATTGCGAAATACCGGACACAGCTTTCCCAAATCAAGTCGAACACCGAATACCAGGCGTTGCTGAAGGAAATCGCCAGGGTCGAACGGGAAATCGATGAGATTGAGACGCACGAGCTGGAAGTGATGGAGAAGAGTGACCAACTTCAGCCCTCGGTGAAGACGGAGCAGGTGATGCTGAAAGAGGTCTCGGCGAAAGTGGAGGCCGAGCGGGCCGATCTTCAGAAGCGCATTGCCATCATCGATCAAGAATTGAAGCAAGTGCTGGCCGAGCGACAACAGCTTGCCCGGGAAATCGATCCCGATGCATTGAATCGCTATGAGCGGCTGATGCGCAGCAAGAGCGATTTCGCGATCGTTCCGATCCGCAATGGGAATTGTGGTGGATGCCATCTGAATATCCCACCGCAACTGGCCCACAACGCCAAGCACGGCAGCGAGTTGACCAGTTGCGATTACTGCGGGCGCATTCTATATTGGCAGCCGGAATGATGGCTGGCCGGACTGTTATTTGATTTGAATTCGATTTGGAAGGGCGGATAGCCGCTGGGCCTGAAAGGGCTTGGAGGAAAGTCCAGACTCCCCAGGGCGCGATGCCCCTCGCAAGCGGGGGCAGCCCGATATAATGTCGGGTTGACGGACAGTGCCACAGAAAACAAACCGCCCGCCTCGTCAGCTTCTGGGGCGGGTAAGGGTGAAATGGCGGGGTAAGAGCCCACCGCGCCGATAGCGATATCGGCGGCACGGAAAACCCCATCGGGAGCAAGACCAAATAGGCGGCGAGATGTGGCCCGCATCAGTGCCCCGAAGCAATTCGAGGTGAAAGCCGCGGGTACCGGTCGCATAGATAAATGGCTATCAAAACAGAATCTGGCTTACGGCCCTTCCAATGAACGGATGGCGGGGGTGACTACCAAGTCATCCCCGCTGCCACTTTCTTCGATGCACTATCCATTGTTTCTCGATCTTGCAGACCAATCCGTCGTCGTCATCGGCGCGGGCGGTGTCGCCACGCGCAAAGTCCGGACGTTGCTTGCCGCCAAAGCGCGGGTGACCGTCATCAGCCCCGAAGCCAAAGCAACGATCCGCAGCCTGGCGCGTAGCAAGCGGATTCGGTGGGTGCGTAGACCGTACCGACGGGGCGACCTACGGGCCGCGTCCCTGGCGATTGCCGCGACAAACGATCTGGCCGTCAACGAGTCCGTGTGCGCCGAAGCGAAGCGCCTCGGGTTGCTGATCAACTGTATCGCCCCGCCCTCAGCCGGCAATTTCATCGTCCCGTCTCACGTACGTCACGGCGGGATTTCTCTCGCGATTTCGACGGGAGGAGCCAGCCCGGCGTTTGCCAAACGGTTGCGCCACGATCTTGAACGCTTTCTCGGTCATGGGTATCCTAGGCTGCTCAGGAGGATGAGCGCGGCCCGCCGCGTGAAGAAGAAGACATCATGACCGACCGAACATTTCTCTGGCTGGCACTGGTGTTTTACGCTGTCAGTTGCATTGTCACCCTCCGACGCCTGCGGTCGGCCGGTGGTGGACCGGGCTTGCAACAGGCGAATTACGCCGCCATGGCGGCCGGGTTTGTATTGCATACGGTTTTCCTGTACCTGCGCGGCCACGCACTCAGACGTTGCCCGTTGACGAACCTGTTCGAGACGCAGGTTTTCGTTACTTGGGCGGCAGTGCTGTTCTTTCTGCTGATTGGCCCATCGTACCAGGTTTCGTTTCTCGGCGCGTTCACTGCGCCGCTGGTGTTGGTGATCTGCCTGGCGGCCCTGTTATCACCGGTGGACGTGGTGAGGGCCGCGCCGCCAAATCACAGCCCTTGGATCGAATTTCATGCAGCCATTGCGGTCGTGGCTTGCGGCGCGTTTGCCCTGGCATTTGTCACGGGCGCCATGTACCTGTTTCAAGAACGTCAACTCAAGACGCGACGGCTAACCTCCTCCTTTCTGCTGCTGCCGTCGATTGAACAACTCGACGTCATCCATTTCCGGTTGTTGATCATGGGCTTTGCGATGCTGACCGCCGGCATGGTGGGCGGCATGATCTCGTATCACATCGTGGGTCACTGGACGATCCCGAAGATTATCTGGGCATCGTCGGTGTGGACGCTGTACGGCGCACTTGTCGTGGCGCGGGGGCTGTGGACATTGCGGGGGCGAAAGGTCGCGGTGGCGTCGATGGCGTCCTTTGCGCTGATGCTTGTCGGATTCTGGGGAGTAAACCTGTTTTAGCGATGAACCTGATCGTCATCGGTTTGAGTCATCGAAGCGCGCCCGTGGAAGTGCGCGAGCAACTGGCGTTCGCCAAAACGGGCCTCGGCGAGGCGCACACCCGATTGCTTTCCGCCAGTCCCGTGCACGAGGCGGTGATCCTGTCGACGTGCAATCGCGTGGAGATTTACGCGCTTGCGGACAACGTTGGCGATGCCTCCCGCTCTGTGCGGGAGTTTCTCCACAATCATCACCGCCTCTCCGATCGCATTGACGCCCATCTGTACGAACACCGTGACAACTCGTGCATTCAGCATCTGCTCGAAGTTGCTTGCGGGATCGACTCCATGGTGCTCGGCGAAACCGAGATTCTTGGCCAGGTGAAAGACGCGTATTCCGCGGCACAAGAAGCAGGCACAACGGGCGTTGTCTTGAATCGTGTGTTTCAGAAAGCATTCTCCGCTGCCAAACAGATACGGTCCACCACGGCCATCGCACGCGGTTCGACTTCCGTCGGCACGGTTGCGGTCGACCTCGCCGAAAAGATTTTCGGTAAACTCGGCAAATGCACGGTGATGGTCATCGGCGCCGGAGAGATGAGTGCCGCCACAGCGCGCGCCCTTCAGAGTCGTGGCGCGGGTGCGATCCTGGTCTGCAGCCGGACGAACGAACGCGCGGAAGCCCTGGCAGGTCAACTCCAAGGACGGGCAATCTCCTACGAGCAGTGGCCACGCGAATTTCCCAAGGTCGACATCGTCATCAGTTCGACAGCCGCGCCACACCCGATCCTTACCAAGGAGAAGCTTGCCCCATTGATGAGAATACGGCGGCAGCGTCCGCTGTTTCTCATCGATATCGCGGTACCCCGCGACATCGAACGCGCGTGCGACGAACTGGAAAGCGTGTACCTCTACGATATCGACGATCTTCAACAAATCGCCCGGAAAAACCTGGCGGTGCGCGAACGCGAAATCACCACGTGTCGGGTGCTCATTGCCGAGCACGTGCGGCGTCTTGCGGACTGGCTGGAGACCAACCGTGACGCTCTCCAAGATCGATATCACCGACGCACCGCCGACGCACCCCTGCGCAACCCCGCCCACACCCAGGCGTCATGAAGCCGCTAATCATTGGCACGCGCGGGAGCCCGTTGGCGTTGGCGCAGGTGGAGATCATCCGTGGGCTTCTGCAGAATACGAATCCGTCGCTGCCGGTGGAAACCAAGATCATCAAGACCAGCGGTGATGACTTCGCGAATCATTCGCTCGTTGCCGGTGGGGGCAAGGGGTTGTTTACCAAAGAAATCGAGGAACAGCTTCTCAACGGGGATATCCACGTGGCCGTGCATAGCATGAAAGACCTGCCGACCGTCCTGCCTGACGGGTTGATGATCGGCGCCGTGCCATCGCGTGAAGATGCTCACGACGTGTTCATTTCGAAAGCGTTCCGATCCATTCCGGAGTTGCCAAACGGTGCACGCGTCGCCACGAGCAGCATCCGGCGTCGCGCACAGCTATTGGCGCGACGGCCCGACCTGCAAATCGAGGAAATCCGCGGCAACGTCGAAACTCGTTTGCGCAAGCTCGCGGAGAATGACGCAATTGATGTCCTCATCCTTGCGGCAGCGGGATTGCGACGGCTCGGCCTCTGGAAGAAATTTGGGAACTTTCACTGGCAGGAGATCGGCTTCGACATGATGATTCCGGCGGTGGGGCAGGGCGCCATCGCGTGTGAGGTTCGCGAGACGGACACCGACACACACACGGCGCTGGCGGGCATCAATGACGCGAACACGGCAGCTTGCGTAATCGCCGAACGAGCTTTCCTACGGGCGTTGGGCGGTGGCTGTCAGGTGCCATACGCCGCTCATGCCACGGTCGAAGGCGGGCAACTGCATTTGGCCGGTGCGACGTTTACTGCTGATGGCAAGGTCGTTCGACGCGTAGAGATCGTGGGGGCGACAACCAATCCTGGAGACGCGGGCGAGCGGGCCGCCAGGCAGGTTCTTGCATGACGAAGAAAGGCAAAGTGTATCTGGTGGGAGCCGGACCGGGCGACGCCGGACTGATCACCGTGCGCGGGTTGGAGTGCATCCAACTGGCCGAGGTGATTGTTTACGACAACTTGGTAAATTCGTCGCTCCTGAAACATGCGCGGCACGACGCGGAAATCATCTTCGGGGGCAAAACGTCCAAACAACACACTCTCACGCAGGATGAGATCAATGCGCTGCTCGTCGAGAAGGCGCGGGAGGGGAAGACGGTGACGCGGCTGAAAGGCGGCGATCCATTTGTCTTCGGGCGTGGCGGCGAAGAGGCGGAAGAATTGCGCAAGGCCGGTTTCAATTTCGAGATTGTGCCCGGAATCAGCTCGTCGATAGCGGCACCGGCCTACGCGGGAATCCCGGTGACGCACCGGGGGGTCGCCACGGCGTTCATGGTCGTCACGGGACACGAGGACCCGACAAAGGAAAAGACACAGGTGGATTGGGCAGGCGTGGCAAAGTTTTTCGGAACACGCGTCATCCTCATGGGAGTGGAACGTATTGGCACCATTGCCGAGGAATTGATGCGGCACGGCGCGTCGCCCGAAACTCCGGTCGCAATGGTGCGTTGGGGCACCACAGGAAGGCAACAAACAATTCAAGGCACCCTGGCCACAATTGCCGAAGTCGCTTCCAGGGCGGATTTCAAGCCGCCCGCTGTCACGGTAGTGGGCGAGGTGGTTCGATTACGCGAGAACCTGAACTGGTTCGAGCAGCGCCCGCTCTTCAGCCGGCGGATCGTCGTCACGCGCAGCCGCGAGCAGGCGAGTGAACTGGTGCGTCAACTCGGCGAGCTGGGTGCGGATGTCCTGGAGATTCCCACGATCCGCATCAAGCCACCCCAGAGTCTCGCGCCGTTGCGAGAAGCTGTCGGCGGCCTGGGTGAATATGATTGGTTGGTCTTCACCAGTCCCAACGGTGTGGATGCGTTTTTCCGGGAGTTCTTTGTACACCACAAAGACATTCGCGAGATGGGTCCGTTGAAGATTGCCGCCATCGGCGCCGTGACGTCACAGAAACTTGCCGAGCTGCATTTGGAGGTAGACTTGCAGCCCATGGAGTTCACGACCGAGGCGTTGCTGGCGGAATTCAAGAAATCGGTAAGCTGCGAGAACCTGAAGATGCTCATGCCCCGCGCGGACCTGGCGGACCAACGTCTGGCGCGTGGGTTGGAGGACCTGGGGGCTATTGTTGACGATGTGGATGCGTATCAAACCGTGCCTGATACGGAGGATCGCAACGGCCATCGTGCGCGATTGCTCAGTGAAGGCGCCGACATCGTGACGTTCACCAGCTCGTCCACGGTGGCAAATTTCTGCAATCTGGTGGATGTTCCGGCGTTGATGAAGCACTATCCGCAAATGCGATTTGTCAGTATTGGGCCGCAAACATCGCTAGCCGCGCGCGAGAAGGGATTGGAAGTCGCCATCGAAGCGAAGATTCATACCGTGCCGGGCTTGGTGGACGCAATTCTGGCGCTGTTGACGAAGAAATGATTGGAGCAATTCCCATCATCGCCGAAAACCGAATCCGCGAAGCGATGGAGCAGGGGGAGTTCGACCATTTGGAAGGCGCCGGCAGGCCCTTGGGTGATGCGGATGGGCATGATGACCCTGATTGGTGGCTGAAACGTAAATTGCAGCGAGAGCAATTGACGACAGAAGAGGTAACGTCGATCGTCGAAAAGCCAAGACATGCCGCGCTCGCGCATCGGAGAACATGACGAAAGAAGAGCATTACGATCAAGGCATGGCGGAATTCGCGATGGCGGAATATGACAACGCCATCGAGTGTTACCGGAAGGCCGTGGAGATCGATCCGTCGTATTTCGACGCCTGGCACGCGCTGGGGATGGCCTGCCTGCGCGCGAACAAAATCCCCGAGGCGATCGAGGCCGGCAAACGGGCCATCGAGATCAGTCCCAACGACATGCTCGCGCACACGAGCCTGTCGATGTATTACCTGCGGGTGGGCGACAAGGCCATGGCCGAGAAGGAAAAGGGTCTGGCCGCAGTTCTTTCGTGGGGCGGAAAAGTCGATCAGCTCAAAGACGAACCGAAATCGTAGCCAGGTTCAGTGGAACATATAGGACGGCAGGAAATACATGCGTCCGGCCTGCAACTTGAATTCATTCGGCGTCAACTGAATCTGGATCTTGGTTCTGTCGTTGCTACCCATGTACCGAAGCAGGTTGTGCAGGCTGAACGGCTGCACATACCGAATCACCCGGGCCTTTTTGATGGACGCCAGTTCTTCCGCTTTGTCGATCGCGTCGTCGAAATAGCCGAGACCATCCACGAAACCCGCGTCCAACGCCTGTTTGCCAGAAAGGATCCGCCCATCGGCCAGACCGTTTTTCAAATCATCCACCTTCATATCGCGTTCCTGCGCCACGATGCCGACGAATTTGTCGTAGACTTCCATCACCATCCCCTGCACGAGGGCCTTCTCATCCTCCGTCGGTTCTCGCGAGGGGTTCAAGATGTCTTTGTACTTGCCCGATTTGAACGTGTAAAATTTGATTCCCACTTTGTCCGCGAGACCGCTGAACGTAAAGCTCTCCATGATCACCCCGATACTGCCGGTGATGCTCAATTCGTTGGCCACAATGTAGTCCGCACCCACCGCGACATAGTACGCACCCGATGCGCCCATCGTATTGATGTCGGCGACCACCGGTTTCTTCTCGCGCGCCGCCACCACCGCCTGATAAATCGTATCGGAAGCCACAACCTCGCCGCCGGGAGAGTCGATCCGCAGGATAATGGCTTTCACGTGCTTGTCATCGACCGCCTGTTGAAGCTGGTCTTCAATGTCCGCCACCATACCTTCTTCGCTGGAGTAACCGTCTTCCGAGGAACTGATCAGTCCCTGCACGTAAATGACCGCAATCTTGTCCTTCGCGTCCTCTTCGCCTTCCAGATACCGTTCCTCGTAACGACCGCGATGGGTCACGGAAATGGCTTCGGCTCGGCCAGTGCCAAACACCGCGGCAAACAACACCAGATTGGCCAGCACGCTCAGAAACAGGAAAAACGTCACAATCACGCCATACACAATCCACCCCGTCCGCCTCGGCGGCGGGGGCGGCGGGCTGACAAGATAGGGCGGCGCCGAGTTCATGGTTCAGTACATTGCACGACGAGCGACAGCGTCGCAAGAGCAAAAGCTGACCGTCTTTTGACTTGGTCAGCGCTCCGACTTGTCGTACCGTCACGCGCATGCTGCTGGTCATCGACAATTACGACAGCTTCACGTACAACCTCGTGCAGTACCTCGGCGAGTTGGGCGTGGAGATGAAGATTTCCCGCAATGACGAGATCACTCTCGACCAGATCCGCGCCCTGAAACCGTCCCGCATCCTCATTTCGCCCGGCCCCTGTTCGCCGCGCGAATCCGGCCTCTCCAACGACATCATCAAGACCTTCGGCCCCACCGTCCCCATGCTTGGCGTCTGCCTCGGCCACCAATGTATGGGCCACGTCTTCGGCGGCGAAGTCGTCTGCGCCGACCGCCTCATGCACGGCAAAACCTCGCCCATCTATCACAATGGCCGCGACCTTTTCGAAGGCATGCCCAATCCCTTCACCGCCACCCGCTACCACTCGCTCCTCGTCAAACGCGACACGCTGCCCGACACCCTCGAGATCACCGCCGAAACCAAACCCGAACGCGAGATCATGGGCCTCCGCCACAAACAACACCCCATCTGGGGCGTCCAATTCCATCCCGAATCCATCCTCACCGAAAACGGCAAACAGATTTTGGCGAATTTCTTGAAGCTGACCGCCTGACCCGCTTGTAGCCGCACCCTTCAGGGTGCGCACTCCCGACAAACCATCGTTCATCATCTCAAAAACCCCCATTTCTCATCAACAGACACGAGTGACACCCCCAAAACGAAGCCAATTTTTGCAAAACGAAGCCATGTGACAAAATGGCACAGTCAGACTCCTAACCATCTGTACTACAATTGGTTCGAAATTCACAAGCGCCCAAAAACATTGGCTTCGTTTGGTAGAAAGCGTGTTTTCGCGCAGCCCCTGGTCTTGGGCGCAACCACCGCGGTAGGGCGCGCTGGCCCAACGCGCCGCTTCCCCGTGTAGCCACGGCGCTCTGTCGCCGTGCTTCGCGCCCTTCGTGTTCCCATCGTGCCTGTCCATACTTCATCGTGCATACCTTATATCATAAATAGATGCCATGTCAAATGCAAAATTGACTACGCCTCATGCCATAAGACCGCCCGCGCCTGCCCAACCCGCCATGGACACCTCCGTCGCCGACGCTCACCTGCGGTATGCCCCGTCGAACTGACACTCGGACTTCCTCGCCCCGATTCACCCAAGCACCCGCAATACATGGCCCGCTGACAGCCCTTCCGCGGCTTTCTACGCAAGGGGCTGTCACCCTGAGCCTGTCGAAGGGGTGGCGCCACCGCGAATCGTTTCGCCATTTACCCTTCCGCACGCGTTCGGAGGGACGCGCTTCCGCGCGTCCGCTTCCCATCCATCACCAATCCCAACCGTCTTTGGAGGGCGAACCTCCCGGTGAGCCGTGTCGTATTTCTTCGTCGTTGGTAGGGCTCTCTCGCCGGAGCCGAAGCGCAGCGAAGACGCGACCAAGTCGTGCCCAGGTCGCAAAGACCGCCCCGCCCACCTCCGCAGGCCGCGTCCCCTGACATGACGCCCCGTAGGGCAACCGGCCCGGCTGCCGCCGTTCCTGGTTGAACGGGCGTCCCGCCTGTTCGCCGCCATCGGAACCGTGCCGCTTCCCGTCGTTGAGAGGGTCGGCTTTGACGTTAAACGGATGTTGAGAATAGCCGATATTCTCGTGCTGTTACAGAGATTGGACGCCCTGTTACAGGGTTGACAAAGAGAGGTGTTCAATGTAAAAGGTCACGCATGGCGCGTTCATCCACGACCTATCCACGGAAATGGAATTCAGGGAAAACGACAGTTATCCGAGTTCCAGACGCGATGGCAGGCCAACTCCTTCAGATAGCCAGGCGATTGGATGCGTGTCGAAAGTTTCGCGTTCGTGAAGAGCCGGGTGCGGTCGTTTTGGAACTGGAGCAGGTCAAAGGCGTTCGCTACACGGCAAACAAGCCGGTGAACGTATCAAGTGTTCCGCAACGAAGCCCGTTTCGATACCCAGGTGGTAAGACCTGGCTGGTTCCGTATATACGAGATTGGCTCCGGGCAAAGTCAAAGCGACCGACACGCCTCATTGAGCCGTTCGCAGGTGGCGCAATTGTCAGTCTGACGACGGCATTTGAGCGCCTCGCAAAGCACGTCGTATTTGCGGAGTTGGATGAGGGCGTTGCATCCGTGTGGAGAGTGGTACTCAATGGTCAGGCTGAATGGCTTGCCAGACAGATCCTAAACTTTGATCTGACTTACGAACACGTTCGGACAGTGCTCGATCATCCAGCCGGTAACCTGCGAGAAAAGGCATTTCAGACAATCCTTCGCAATCGCGTTCAGCGTGGTGGGATCATGGCAGCCGGTGCCGGGCTGGTGAAGGCGGGGGAGAAAGGGCGTGGGCTTAAGTCCAGGTGGTACCCGGAAACGCTTGCGCGACGCATTCGGGAGATCAACAGGCTTAAAGACAGGCTGACCTTCGTGGATAGTGATGGCTTCGCTTTGATTGAAGAGCACAAGGCGGACGAGGATACCGTCTTTTACATCGATCCCCCTTACACACTAGCCGCACGACGCTTGTACACAAAATGGCAGATTGACCACACTCGACTGTTTGCCGCGATGCGTGGCGTCAAGGGTGATTTCCTGATGAGTTACGACAACACGGTTGAAGTCGTAGAACTTGCAAGGAAATACGGCTTCGAAACCCGGGCTATAGCGATGAAGAACACGCACCACGCCAAAATGACCGAGCTCTTGATCGGGCAAGACCTATCGTGGTTGCATGTTGACTGATACAACGCGCCGCTCAGCAATGGCGTCAACCCGCCTTCAATCCAAGCGGGTGGCCGGGGTCAAGAGCGCCGAGCTCTAGACGCAACTGTTGTTCAAACCTCTCCTTGGAGAGTGGCACGCCACCGGTCAATGCCTTAACGGAGGAATCCAGTTTGGTGAAAACCACGTCCCGACGAGTGAGTTTCCACCCTCTCGGGGTCTGATCATAGCCGACAACAAACCAGGCAATCTCTGCATTTGACAGGTGCTTCTCTTTTTCCAATCCGACAAGGGACGCAAAGAACGCCTCATCTATTACAACCGCCAGTTTCTTACCCCAAGTGCGAATCGTGGGAACTTTTGTTTGAAGTTGCGGTAAGAGACGTTTGGGCCCCGAACTACGCCAATCAGGTCGGCGGTGTGCCGCGGGGAATGGCAAGGCTACCTTTTCCCCCTCGTTAAGCATTTTGAACTCCTGATTCATCGCCTTGCCCGAGAAGTAGACCGCTTGAAGCTCAAGGGCACACCAGTCGATCGGATTTCGTGACGGATGGACAACGACATTGTCGATCCTGCCTATATAGTCCCGGCTGTCTTCGTCATCGGACTCGGTTGAAGAATTCGGGCTCAATCGATCCAGAAAGCCAACCTCGCTAAGGACTATCGGATGATCTGTCTGAAGTATGGTCTCACCGACCCAACGGAATATTGTATCATCCTCGAGAAAACGGAGCGGACATGTTGTCACTAAAGGTCCTGTTCCAGAGACCACACCGTCATCCACCTGCTGATAGAGCCTCAAGGAGCAAACGCCGCCCTTTTTATTGCAATTGGTGTCCTTCTGGAATGGGCACGGCGTTCCGGTCAGGGCATCCAATTCGATTTCGACTTGGGCTCGATGAAATCGCTCGTTCGGAGTGAGTGCTTCAAACCCCGTTCCATACCACTCACCAATCGAGTATCGGTGTCGAAGCCTGGGGCGCTTGGAGGACGGCATGGGTCTTGATTACCAGAACGGAGGCTGTAGAACCACCAATTTCTCGCTCGCCGTCGCTCACCCTCCTCTCTGCTCGGCGAAGCCCGCGTTCGCCCTCCGGGCGTCACGCGGCCCTTCCTCGTCCGTCTCCCGTCTTTAGCTTCCTCTCCTCGACACGCTTGCCCGCGCACCGGTAGCTTGCTACATTGTCTTCCACACTATGCAAGCCCGCTGGGTTTCCGATCGTCCGTGCTCACCGCCGGTTCTTCTTGCAACCGTCGTGGCAAGTTGGTGGCCGGGACGGTATTTCCGTGTTTCGACCGTCGAAACCGACGTCCAGTGGCGCGACAAAATGCTCAAGCTGTCGGGAGAAACAGGGACACCACCCCCGCGTTATTTGACTCAGGTCTTCTCTTGTGGCGGCGTTCCGACCGGCTACACCGCCAGCATCAAATCACTGCGTAACCCTCTGTACGAACGCGAATACGCCGAAAGGCCCGAAGCGGAGAAGGGGCATCGGGAAATCGTCGAATCACTCGCCGCCGGCAAACTTAAACTCTAGCCCTGAAACCAAGGTGGTTCACCGAGCCGACCCCCCCTGTTCTTGACTTCAGTTCTCCAACATGGTTCCATCCTGAGTGTCAACCGGAATAAGCCTTCCGTGGTAATTGGAGTGAATGTCTATGCGCGAGGCCCGCAAGACGTGCGGATTGGATGGGCATCAAAGCTGGAGGGGAAATCTCCGGTCCATGCTCATCGTCGCCGCCATAGCCCCGCAAAGTTTTACATACCTTTTACTTAACAAATCTCCGCACTGCCGTACACTCGTCGCGTAAGCAGGAGAACACTCGGGAGGATACCATGAAGCTGCGGACCGCACTGTTGCTGGTTGGTCTACCACTGGGATTGGTCGCTCTCGGCTTCACAATCCCTGACGCCAACGCCCAAACGAATAGCTGGATCGGTACCTCATTCGGTTTCTGGCAGGACACCGCGAGTTGGTCCTTGGGACTGCCTCCCGATTCCACCCAGTCCATGCTCATCACCAACGCGGGTAACAACACCGTCCTCATCGATTCCTCCACCGCTTCCGTCTACTCGAATACCCTGACGGTGAGTGACCTGATCCTCGCCGGCCAAGCCGGCTCCGAAAATATGCTTCTCGTCGACAATATCGGCTCCAATCCGCCCTTACATGTTCTGAATTCGTTGATCGTCAACCCGGGTGGCACACTGCTCTCGCTCGATTCCTCGCTCCTCGTCGACAATGCCGCCGGGGGAGCGGTTGATGTCGAGGGCGACACGGTGCTTTCCGGCACGAACTTCCTCTCCGGCGGCCTCTATGTCGGCTTTTCCACAAACTCCGCCGCTTCCGTTTCCGTGATCGACGGACAAACCACGTTCACCAACGGCTATATAACCATCGGGTTCTACGGTTCGGCTCAAGTTACGCTCTTGGGCGGCACACTTCAGACCGAAGACGACGTTTCTCTTCCCAACGGTATGTTTGTCGGCTTCGGACCGGGTTCGCAGGGCACGCTGTCCATTCTCGGCGGCACCGTTCTGGTTCCCGAGCACCTCAGCCTCGGAGAGGACGCCGGCTCCGCAGGGCTCCTGTCCCTCGACGGCGGGCAGCTCATCGCCACGAACAACTACCTCGTCACGATCGGCGGCAACCGCAACAACTTGGGGCTGGTCGCTGTCCCAAGTGGTCCAACGAACGTCTATATCTACACCTCCGTTGGGACTTCCGCAGGTCAACTCGATGTCTCTAATGGCCAATTCGCCGCGTCCTTCCTGATCGTCGGCGATTCCCCGGGATCGTCCGGAACGCTCACACTTGCGGACGGCACAGTGAATCTGTCCGGCGCGATGGTCGTGGCTCAGGGCCAGAATGCCACCGGATCCGTTCTCATTACCAGCGGCCAGTTGACGGTTATGAACCAGGGCGTGTCCGTGGGCGGTTTCGGAACCGGGCAGTTGTCGGTGACCATCGGCGGTTTCGGGGTCGGCCAGATGACCCTGTCCAACGGTTCGCTGCTGGCTCAGTCGGTCATCGTCGGCGACTGCGAAAACTCACAGGGTTCCCTTACAATCGCCGGTGGTACCGTCTCTGTCGCATCCAATTTGACCGCGGGAGCCCACGCCTATATCGGAACCGCCACCAATGCCAATGCCAGCGGTACGATTCAAATGCTCGACGGCAACCTCACGGTCACCAACCAGTATGGGACCGGTTTGTTGGCGATTGGCCAGCAAGGGGATGGATCTCTTGTTCAAAACGGAGGGATGGTGCAGGTCGATCAGTTCGCGATTGCTTTGGCGACGAGCGGCTCCCTCTCTCATAATTATTATTCACATAGCAACGTCTTCTATAGTGCTGTCGGCAAAGCAATTCTCTCCAATGGATCGTTTTTTGCCCAGAGCGTAATTATCGGCGGCGGCACGAATTGCCACGGCGTCTTCACCATTGCCGGCGGAACAATTTCAGTTTCTTCCAACGTCCTTGTCGGTGTCAGCTCCAATGCAACCGGCGTGATCCAGAGTTCCGGCGGCGATCTGTACGTCACCAATCAATCCGGGACGGCCCAGCTTGTGGTGGGCCTGGCGGGCATGGGTACGTTCGCCCAAAGCGGCGGGGTGGTGACGGTTGATCAGTTGTTGGCCACCAACGGCACCTACAGCACATTCATTCTCAGCTCGGGGGTGTTCAACACGAGCGCGACGACAGTCAGCAATGCGCAAACGTTACTGGTAGGAGATGGCATCGATCCAGCCACCTACCACCTCCTTGGCGGCGTCCATTCCTTTGCCAACGGCCTGGAGGTTCGCAGCAACGCCGTCTTGAGCGGCTGTGGCACCATCAATGGCAGCGTGCTCGTGGACGCCGGCGGTGCGGTCGTGGCCGATTGCGGCGGAACGCTGACCCTCACCGGCATCGTGACCAATAATGGCGCCTGGACAGCCCTCAACGGTAGCGTGTTCGAATCCTACGGCCCGGTGGTGAACAATGGCCTGATCAACGTCCTCAACGGCAATACAAATTTCCATTCCGGCTTCGTGAATAATGGCATCGTGCTGGACAAGGCCAGTATCCCGAAAATCATTTCGGTGACAGTGGTTGGCTCCGATGTACAGGTCGAGTTCACCACCGTCCCCAAGTTGACCTACATCTTCGAGTACACGGGTGACCTTGTCACTGGTAACTGGACTCCGCTCATTGGTTTCACCGGCCCGGGCGGGAACGTAATCGTGACGGATTTTGACGCCACACTGCAAACACAACGCTTTTACCGGGTTCACATGATGGTGCCGCAATGATTGATAACAGCCTATTAGACGACCGTGTAGCGGCACTTCTGTGAAGCGCCGAACTGATACAATGAAACATTCATCCAAACACGCCTTTACGCTCACCGAGTTGCTGGTGGTTGTCCCTGTCGCCGCGCTCCTGACGACGATGCTGTTTGCCGTGTCCAACGACGCGAAACAGCAGCTTCAAGCCGCCGCCTGCCTCAACAACATGCGCCAGTGGGGCCTCGGCTTCATGCTCTACGCCAACGACTGGAACGATTACTATCCGTACGACGGACAACCTTTTTATGTGTGCGGCGGGGCCAACACGAGCGCATGGTTCAATGTCGTTCCTCCCTACATTGGCCAGAAGCCCCTGTGCGATCTGTATACGGCCGGTACACCGCCAACGCCCCTCACCAAGAGCGTATGGTCCTGCCCCAGTTCAACGAATACCACCGCGCAACCCACGCTCTCGAATCCGTGTTTCATGTACGCGATGAATCTTCAATGGCACGTGGAAGGCAACACCCGTGCTAGATTCCGGCGCAACCAAATGACGAGTCCTACCAATACCATTCTCTTCTGCGAGGAACCGGAAGACAACTACCCAGATACGTGCGGCCTGTACGACACCACGACGCGGCACTCGGGCGGCTCGAACTTCGTTATGGGTGATGGACATGCGGAATGGGTCGCTTGGACCAACTTCTGCAGGAGTGGCAATACAGCCATGGGGCCGTGCCCGGCCCCGCTGGGCCAAATTCAGTGGAACCAATCCGGGATTAACGGCGACTGGAAATCCACCGTACATTATCACTGGTGGCCTTTTATAAATGCTAACGTGTCCAGCGATTGACGCGCAGCTACTCCTTCGCCCTTTGCCGTAAAGACCTCGTCGCCTTCGGGTCTTCTTGGTGAGACTCGTGCTATCCCAAATCAGTCCAACTGACCAAGTCCGCCAGGTTGGGCCTTCCGTCATGGTGCCAGGAGAGCGGGGGACGTTGCATCTGGCCGATCGGGCAGACGCGGTGTACGCCCATCCGCGCCAAATCGCTCGCGAACGCCAGCGCCCGCTCGTTCATTGGCGCGACGCCGACCGTCGAGACACTTGAAGCGAATCTCTGGATCGCATCCAGCACGCGCTTGTAGCCATCCGTCGGCTTCACAAACACGATCCGATTCAGGCAGGACGGAACAAATGCGGGGTTGTCGTCGTAAATCACCGCCCACTGGCTTTCCGCCGGACTTGCCCAGACGCCGAGCCGACGGTCCGACGCCGCGCCAAATTCATAACTGGTCCGCAATTTCACGACCTCCGCCGCTTCCTCGACGGAAAGCTGACCGCGCGGCACGCGCGTCTGGTACGCGGCCATCGCGTCGGCCAGCGCCGCCGCAAACTTGCGCGGGCCAAGCTGTCCGCGTTCCTCCACATAGAACACGTGCGGCGAGAGACACCCCTGCTGGTCATACACGGACGCATCGAACGCCGCCGCCTGTGCCAGTCGGGGAAGGTTCTCCTCGGTCATCGCCTCTTTCGCCACCACCGCAAAGCTGATCTTGTGGCCATACCCGATAAATTTCGCCGTCGGCGGCGCCAGTTGCCGCAAGGCCGAAACCGTAGAATCGTCGCCGTACGCGATCACCGCGTCGGCGTCGCCCACCGCCGCCTGCGTCAACGCCAGTTCCCCGCGCGGCCAGTCCAGCGCTGCGGCGCAATCGGCCAGTTCGGCGTCCACTTCCCGCACCGATTCGAGAAACAGAACGGGGAACACGGGGTCGCGCGCCGACATCTTCACCAGGTTTGCCGAACGCAGCAGCAACCCGCAGCAGATGCTCATGATGCCGGGCGCGGGAACGTTGCCCGCCAGGAAATGTACGATCAGGCGGGACGCCATGGCCCGCGTTCGCACGCGGCCGCGCAGACAAAACTTGTCAAGCACGCGGCGGTTGCCCAGTTCGCGGTCGAGCAATTCACCCAGCGATTCGTAGGTAATCGCGCCAAACGTGAGATCGATGGCCTCGTTCACCATCGCTTCGGAAAAACCCGTGGGAGTCGTGGCCTGCTCCGCCGCGCGCTTCCGCCACGGATTCTTCGGGTCAAGCCAGTTCTTCGCGGCTTGCGCCAAGGCCGTAATCACCGCGTCGGTGGTGCGATGTGGCCACACCCGTTCGCGGGCTTCCCGCGTCCGGCTTATCGCCTCGCGGATCTGTTCAATGGTTGCACTCATTCCACTCGTAAATCTTCCGCCGTCAACGAGCACCCGCGCACTTCCGCGCCGGCCGCCCGCCCAAGGACTTCAAATGAATTCGTGCCCGATGCCGAGCCGGCGACGTGTGCGACCCCCAAATCTTCCGTCTGTATACATAGGATACTCCATAGGTTCGCCAAATCATAGACACGGACGAGACCACGTCCGTTCTCATCTGCCTCCCTGCCAGTGTTCGGGTCGACAATGACCACCCGCGCCCATGGCGGAGCCGCCTTGTCATCGGTCTGGCGACCCATTCGCAGGCTTCCGTCGTAGAACTGCGTGCTCAACTCGGTCATGCCGTATTCGTTGACGATACGCGTCTTCGGGATGCCGATGAGCCGCTCGATCTGCCCGTACAATTCCGCCTTCGGCATCTCGCGCGACCGTCCTTTGAACCCGCCCGTCTCCATCACCCGACTGCCTTCGGCCATCTCAACTCTCAAACCCTGCCGTGCCAGATGGTCGAGCAGATGCACAAAAGCAAACGCGGTCCCGAGCAGGAAGACCGGTCGATGCGCCACTTGCGCCTCGGACAAGTCCCGCACCACGCGCTCGACGCGCAGCACTCCGTCTTCCACATAGAACTCGCTGTCTTGCGCGCCAAACTCGCGAGCGACGACCCCCATCATGTGCGAGAGCGACGAATGCGGCACCTCTCGTGGCGATGACATCAGCACCATCATCGGCAATCGACTGTATTGTCGCTTCTGTAGCGGCGGTCTATGACCGCCGGTTGTTGTCCGTTCCGCAGTAGATAGTGCGTCCCGACTGTTGCCTTCCAAGTCTCGCAACAAATACTCCGCGAAATTCGGACGTATCGCCGCCTCATACAATTCCAAGGTCCACAAATAATGTTTCCCGGCCTTCTCCCGCGTCGTACCGCTCGTGTGAAACTCCGCGACCGCCTCCTCGACCGGAAAACACGTCAGCGCAAAGTCCTTGAACGCGCTCGTCGGCACCGCGGGTATCTGCTTCCAGTGCGCAACGGTTTCCGGGGTCAATTTCAACCGTTCGCAGTAAGCCCGGTACGGCGCGCATCGCTCGTATTGAAACGCAAACACCTCGCGCGCGAGTCGATCGAATTCCTCATCCGTCGTCGCCTGCGCCATCCCGCGCGCAATCAACGCGAGGATGCGTTGCTGAAGATCGAGAGCAGCTTGATCCATGTTGACCTGTCAACGCGGCGAAAGCAGCTCGTTCAGTTCTGCGACGCAATACTCCAATTGCCGTTTCGTAATCACGAGGGGAGGGGTGAGGCCGAGGATTTCGTTGTGATCGCCTTCGGGCAGGACGAGGATACCGCCTTGCAACAGTTTCTCGACAAGAGGGACAGCATTGCCCACTTCCAAGCCAAGCATCAGACCTTTGCCGCGAACCTTGCCGATCTTCGCCAGCCGCGTTGCGAGCCACTTGCCGAGTTCCTGGCTGCGCTTGTCCAACTTCATCCGTTTCATCTCGCGGATCGATGCGAGCGCCGCGGCGCAGCCGAGCGGGTTGCCCAGAAACGTGCTCGTGTGAATCGCCTCGCCCTGCGATTCCGGCCAACTGTCCATCACCTCCGCGCGGCCGATACATGCCGAAATCGGAAATCCGCCCGCCATCGCCTTCCCAACGCACACCACGTCAGGTGTCACGCCCCAATGTTCGCACGCAAACCACCGTCCTGTGCGACAGAAACCGGAATAGATTTCGTCAACGATCAGCACGAGGCCATGGTCGTCGCAGAACTGGCGCAGCTTCGGCAGAAAATCATCCGGAGGAACCACGATGCCACCGCGACCCTGGATCGGTTCGACGATAACCGCGCCAAAATCCCCGATGTTCGCCACATTGGGCACACGACCGAACGGCACATGCGCCGTGAAGTGGCCCAGTTGCTCCGAGAAAGGCGAACGGAAGTGCGCCCGCCACGTCGTATCCAGCGCGCCGTAGGTAAGCCCGTGGTACGCGCCCTCGAACGCAATGACCCCGGGACGCTTGGTGTGGATCACCGCCGTCTTGAGCGCCACTTCCACTGCTTCCGCGCCCGAATTGGCAAAGATGACACGGGCAGGGGATGTTGTAGCGGCGCTTCTATGAAGCGCCGACCCGCGCTTCGCAGAAGCGCGGCTACACCAACGCCTAAATGTCAACCCCACCAACTCCCGCGCCAGTTGCAGTTTCAGCTCGTTCGGATGCACGTCGCCCATCGCGTGCACGAGCTTCCCCGCTTGCGCTTTGAGCGCGGCCACGACGCGCGCGTTGTTGTGTCCCACGCTGGCGACGCCGAATGCCGCCGTGAGATCGATATAGCGATTGCCATCGACGTCCCACACGTTCGCGCCCGACGCGCGCTGCCAGAATATCGGCCAGTGGCCGGACACGAACGTGATGTTGCGGGATTCGTAACGACGAAGCTGGCGGGAAAGCGCGCGCGACTTCGGGCCGGGGATTTGGGTCTTCCGCGATGGCAGTAAATCGTTCACAACGACGGCATCACTCTAGCCGTGTTGGATGAAGCGGTGGTAGGTATTGCCCGCCTCTTGGTCGACGAGCAGCACCAGGTGGTTAAATCTCATCGCCTCCAACAGGTCATCAATGCTGACGGGTTCGTAATCGGGTTTGTCCGCCGCGGCGGACTTGTCGTCCCCAAACAGCACGGCGACGTCGGCGTCGGTATTCCGCCGGCGCGCGGGCGTGCCGCGGCGTTCCTTGATCCAGTTTCGGATTTGATCGGCCTTAATGATGATGCGAAGCGACATGGTGCTAGACTCCTCGGGTCTCGGGTCCCCAAATGTGTTTGTGCCACTGGGTCTGCATGCGGACGGGGAGTTTATCGGTTAAGATCCATTCGGCAAGCGTTTTGAGCGGCAGCTTGCCCCACACGGGCGAGAACAAGACCGTGCACGTGTTCGACAATTGGCGGTCCGCCATCACGCCCCGCGCCCAATCGTAATCCGCGCGGTCGGCAATCACAAACTTCACTTCGTCCTTCTTGTCGAGATGGCGAACGTTGTCGTACAGGTTCTTCTCGCACTCACCGCTGCCGGGACATTTCAAATCCATGATCTTGACCACGCGTGGATCGACCTGCGACACGTCCACCGACCCGCTCGTCTCCAGCAATACGTGTTTGCCGAGGTCGCACAATCGCGCCATCAGCGGAAACACATTCGCCTGCAGGAGCGGCTCGCCCCCCGTGATTTCGACCAGCGGACAGTTGTACTCCAGCACCTTCACGATCACGTCGCTGAGCTTCATCGGCGCGCCTTCGTGAAACGAATACGTCGTGTCGCACCACGAGCACCGCAGATTGCAGGCCGTTAACCGCACAAACACACACGGCAACCCCGCATACGAGCTCTCGCCCTGAATGCTGTGAAAAATCTCGTTGATGACAAGGGTATCGGCCACGTTTGGAAGGTATCAAAGCCCCGCGATTCCGTCAATTTGCAGGGTGGGCGGCGTTCTTCTACTCCACCTCGACCTTCACCGCTTTGCCGGTCCGGGCGAACTCGTACAGCGCTTCCATCAGTAATGCCTGACGCAACCCCCAAATTGCCGGGGCGGGGTTTTTCGCTTTCCCGAGCACGCAATCGATGAACCATTGTTGCAGTGACGGCACCGCGGGCACGGGCGGATATTTCACCAGCCGACCGTCCGCGCCCCACTGCTGAAGCCGTCCACCGTGAATCCCCGTTTGCACTTCGCCCTTGGTGGTCGACATGCGCACGCCTTCTTTCCAGCCCACCACCGAATCGCCATTGATCATCGCTGTGCCGAGCGCGCCGTTCTCGTAGCGAATCGACGCACTGCACGTGATGTCCACCGGCGCGCAGCGATTGTCCATCCACGCAAGCAGATCGACCCTGCCTGGCAACTCGATGGGAACCTCGTGGGATTCGCCAAATTGGCCATTCGGCGCTCGCGGCCTGCCATTCCGTGGACCGTTCCCGTCCAAAAAAAACTTGAAATAGCGATTGATTCTCAGTGACGAGAATGAATATTGAGTTATTGTTGGTGTGGTCTGCAATCACCCGCTGGGCGGACGATTGGAAGACAGGACAGATTGAATTGAGGTAACGCATGAAAGTGCTACGGTTCGTTTTGGGAGTGATATTGTTTGGGGCGCTCATCGTGGTCGTCCAGCTGGCCGATTCTCCGCTGGACACCCCCTCCGCAGAATACAGGCGATTGCCGGACGTGAGCCTCCCGCACATGGCGGACGCCGAATTGGCGGCCGGACGCAGCAGCTCGGCGTTGTTGATGTTGGATTACGCGATTGAGAACAACTCGCCGGACAAGCAGAAGGCGGTGGATGCGCGCCAGAAGGTATTTGCCCAACTCGCCGGCCAGAACACGCCGGCAAGCCGGTTGAAAGCGACCGGTTGGGCCGCCGCGCTCGGCGGGAATTCATTTGAGAATCTCGCGGGTACGACCGTTGCCGACGCAGCGCAGTACGGCGACATCGCGGACCTAGCGCGGCAGGGAGGATTGGAGGGGAATCGGGACGGTTTCATCAACGCGCTGAACGGTCTGGCCGGCATGGCCAACGTTTTTCCGCCAGCCGAGGGCGCGATTACACTCATTAAGGCGGCGCGTGTGGCCGGCGCGATCAACGAGCCCCTGACTGTGCAATTGACGCAAATGCTCAATCTCATGCAGTCGGACCCGAAGTCGGGGATCGCCGTGGAAAAGTTTAGAGACAACTTCATGCCGATTTTCGAGCTGGCGAGGCACTGCCGGACGTGGGGTGAGTTTGAAACGATTTTGCGGCAGGCCAACAGTCCCGACCAATTGAAGGTGCTGACCAAAATGGCCTCCATGAGCCCGGGTGCATCGAAGGAACTCGGTCAGGTTCTCGCGGTGGCTTCCGCGGATGGACGAACGGCCGCGTCGATGAGCATCGACTTTATCATGCGCCAAGGTTTCAAAGGGCTGGATGCGTTGCGCGCGGCCATCGGCAAAGGGGCGGATGGCTTGAAGTATGTGGCGGAACATCCCGGCCTGAACCCGCAAGCCCTCGCCAAACTTACGAAAGCGCCGTCCCCATTGGGATCGGTTCGGGAAGTTTATCAGGCGCTTCGATATCAATACGGGACGGGCGTTTCGGCCGTGAAATACGCGCTGATCGCGGCGCTCTGCGGGGTGCTGGTTTTGGTCGTCGTTCCTGGCCGCTACTTGGAAAAGCTGATTGCGAGACCGGGCAGTGCGATTGCGGCTCCAAGCCCGGCGCATTTTCTCCTCTCGGCCCTGGCGGTCGGAGCGGTATTGAGCGTGTTGGTCTATTTGTTGTCGCTGGCCACGCGCCCGGCCGTCGAGCCGTCCGCCGTCGCGGCAGTCGTCGGCGAAGCCGGCGCGCCCGTCACCATGGGGACAGCGGACAATGCGTTCTTGTCGGGAACGGTCGTGCTGTTCTCGTTGGTAGTCCACGTGGTCGTCTGGTTCTTCGTCAGAGGCAAGATTCGTCGGGTCGAAGACGACGAGAGCGCTCCCGCTGAGCTGCGGCTGAAGAGACTGGAGAACCTAGACATTTTCTTCGATCTGCCGTTGTTCATGGGATTGGCGCTGACGGTCATTGCGCTTATCCTCATCGCATTGAACGCCGGGATGAGCCGTCTGTTTGCGTACACGTCCACCGTCGTGGGCATCCTGTCAGCGGTGTCGTTGCGCATTCGGTATCTCTACCCGTTGAAAGAGCGCCTGATCCAAATGAAGTAGCCGGTGGAATACGATGAGGACATCCATTCTGATCGTAATGCTCGATTTTCTGGTGTGTTCGCTACTGCTGTTTGTCATCGGCACGGGCGGAGAGCACACTCAATTTGAGACCTCGGCACCGAAGACGCCCCGCGTCCACGAAGAATTCACGCCCGCGGCGATGCAGGCCCAGCAGGAAGAATGGAACCGCGACTATGAGCAGCAATCGCTTCTCACCCAGCTCAACACGGCCTCCACGGAAAACCAGCAACTTCGCACCCGTTTGAATGAAACCACTGCCACCCTGGCCCAACAGGAGGCGAATCTCAAAACCGTCGCGGAAGAAAAGGCGCAAACCGAGACAGCATTGTCCAACGTCCAGCAACAACTCGCCCACGTAAGCGAAGAGCGGCAGAAACTGCAACAGGAGGGCGAAGCGGCCAAGGAGAGCCTGGCGAAACTTCAAATCGAGGAAAGCGCGCTTCAGCAGGAGAAGTCCCAATTGACGCAGCAGGCGCAACAGTTGGGGCAGACGGTCGCCAGCCAGCAGGCGACCATTCGCACGCTCAGTCAGCAGGTGCTCTCTTCACAAGAAAGGGTCGAGTCACAGTTGACGGATGTCGCCAAGGGCCAACACGAAATGGGAGCGACTCTCGCCCAGCTCGATGAATTCGCCCGCACGCTACCGGCAACCATTCAGAAGAGCGTCTCGGGCGTTCACGATGAACAGCAAGCGATGCAGCAGAACCTGGCGGCCATGGCCGAAGACGTGAAGGGTCTTCAAACGGAACTGAATGGTGACGAGAAGACCGGTCTGGGACAGGCGATGGAGGGTATTGCCAAGGGCCAGCAGGATCTCCAATCCAGGTTGGACGCGCTGATGAAAGCGGGACAAGGCGATCAAATCGCCCAAAGCTTGAACGCCATCGAGGCCGGCCAGGATGCCTTGCGCCAGCAAACGGTGAAGCTCGGCGAGCAGATCGAATCGATCAAAGCCCGCGGGCCGGGCCCGTACAAGGCCGTCAAAGGGGCCCGCCTCGGCCTGCAAGTCGCGATCGCCAGGACCGATTCCTCCTCGGAATCTCCCATCTCCCATTTCCGGTCGACCGCTTATCCCCCGGTGGTGAACGTGGGCGGTCGCTCGTTTGTGGTCGCCAATTGCCAAACCCTCGGATTTAACTGGTGGGCCTTGAGCGGTGACGGCGAAATCACCCAACTGAAATACACCGTCAACAGGGCGGGGAACACACCCTGGTCAGGCGCACTGACCGGCCCCGCTTGCGTCTTGCGCGCCGACCCACAAGTGGTCGCCGTCGAATTGAGTCAACCCACGCCCGGCGTGAGCACCATGGAATTGGCCGGGCCGGATGCCATCGTGCAAAACGACCAGCACAGGCTGTACGTCTTCAAGAGCACTGCGGCGGGACTCAGTTTTGAAATCGATACCGCGCCCAATCTGGCTGACGCCCGATATTTGGTCGTCAAGCGTGCGTTGCGGGGCGTCGCCGCGTGGTTCGAGAACCCTGCCTACCGTGCTGACGTCGGTGATTACGTGGTGAGCTCCGACGGCAAGCTTGTTGGGATTATGGTCAGCCGCGAACGGTGTTTCATCCTCGGCAAGGACAATCTCACAGACTGCGCCCTGTCCGTCCCGCTGAATGATGGACGACAATTCCTCCGCGCTGTCACCGAATTCCAAAAGCTCAAGTAGCGGGACAACGCTGCCTCGCGACAACCGCGTCAGTTCTTCGCCTGTACCGCCCCATAAAATAGCGGTATTTCAGGCCCTATCGAGCCCCGTTTGGCACTGCCGCCACCACCGCAACCACATGCTGGACACCACCTTGACAAGGTTCGGCAATCCTGTTACCTACATTGTGAAAATTGGAGCAAGGGGTCGCGGATGGGCTGCGTTTTTGGATCGGTCGGGTGAAAGATCTATACTTAAATCAGTACTTGTTCGTCGTCGTGTTCCTGCTGGTGGCGGTAGCGTTCCCGTTGCTGCCGCTGGCCATCGCGTGGCTCCTCGCGCCGCACCGTCCCGCCGCTACCAAGAACGACACCTATGAGTGCGGCCTGACCTCCAAGGGCGACGCGTGGGTCCAATTCCGCGTCGGCTACTACATCTACGCCCTCGTGTACGTGATTTTTGCCGTCGAGACGGTCTTTCTGTACCCGTGGGCAGTGGCGTTTGGAGGAATGCCGTTTGGTGGGTTCCTCGCCATGATGGTGTTCGTGCTCCTCCTCGTGGAAGGGCTGGTTTACGCGTGGGCCAAGGGCGCGTTGGATTGGAAATAACATGGCCGTCGACGAAGGTCTAAGAAGCGAGCTTCAGAAACAGGGGATTTTCGTTCTCCCTTTCGAACAGCTTTACAACTGGGGCCGCAAAAGCTCGATTTGGCCGTTGCAGTTTGGACTGGCCTGTTGCGCCATTGAAATGATCGCCAGCGCCGCAGCCCGCTACGATTTGGCGCGATTTGGAGCCGAAGTCTTTCGCGCCACCCCTCGTCAGGCCGATTTGATGATCGTCGCGGGCACCGTCACCAAGAAAATGGCCCCCTTGGTCGTTCGCCTCTATAACCAAATGCCCGAACCGAAATACTGCATCGCCATGGGCGCCTGCGCCATTTCGGGCGGACCGTTCAAGGACGGTTATAATGTGCTGAAGGGCATCGACCGCTATATTCCCGTGGATGTGCATATCCCCGGTTGCCCGCCGCGCCCCGAGGCGTTGATTCACGCCATCATGACCCTCCAACGAAAGATCGCGAATCAACATCTCGAAACGGAGAACCGTCTGCGCTGGTACGATAAGAATGCCGAGACCGAGTTTCCCATCCCGTCCTACGGCGACCACGATTTGCAGCCGCCTGCGAATTGCGAAGTCTGGCAGCCGCCGCGCAGCTATCGCGACGTGACGCTCGATGAGGTCAAGAAAGCCTGATGGAAGCCATCGAGAAAATCAAAGAGGTTGCGGCACAGGCCGTTCCCGGCGCGAAACTCGAGATCATCAACTCGACGCCCGCCGCCCAGCAACCCGCGCTGCTCGTTGACCGTGACCATATCTACGCCGTCGCGAAGTTCCTCAAGGAAGACCCGCGTTTCCAGATGGACTTTTGCTCCTGTGTGACGGGCGTCGATTATCTACAAAAAGCTGACAACCCCGGTTTCATCGAGGTCGTCTACCACCTGTATTCCGTTGCGCAGAAGCACGGGCCCATCATTCTCAAAGTGCGCGCGCCACGCGAACTCGACCAGTGCCGCGTGCCATCATTGACCTCTCTCTGGCGTGGCGCCGAATTCCAGGAACGCGAAGCGTACGATCTCTATGGCGTGAGGTTCGACAGTCATCCCGATTTGCGCCGCATTCTGATGTGGGACGAATTTACGGATCATCCCATGCGCAAGGACTACGTTCCGCCGGCGGACTACGAGTGGGAGCCGACCCCTCACCACGACACGCTCGAGCGAACGGTGCAGGTGGGTGGCATCACGCCGCCGACGGCTCGCGAAGAGTTGGAAAAGGCCAGGAAGAAATGATCCAGCCGCTCACAGAAGAGAAGCAGTTCACGCGGACGCCCGGGTCGGAAGGCTTGATCGAGACCCAGACGCTTGAGGTTTCCATCGGGCCGCAACACCCGAGCACCCACGGCGTGTTCCGCATGGATTGCGTGCTGGACGGCGAAACCGTCGTTGCCCTCAAACCCGTCATGGGCTATCTGCACCGCAATCACGAGCAACTGGCCGAGCGCATGGCCTGGCTCGGCTCGATGCCCTACACGGACCGCCTCGACTATTTGAATTCGATGAGCAACAACTGGGCCTATGCGTTGGCCGTCGAAAAGCTCGCCGGCATCAAGGTCCCCGAGCACGCCGAGTACCTTCGCGTGATCATGTCCGAGTTGACGCGTATCCTGAACCACTCGTGCGTCATCGGCTTCATGTTGCAGGACCTCGGCGCATGGGGCACGCCGTTGCTCTACGCCTTCCGCGAGCGCGAACGGATTCTCGACCTCTTCGAAGCCGTCAGCGGCTCGCGCATGATGTGCAATTACATGCGCTTCGGCGGCGTGCGCGTGGACATGACGAGCAAGGATTTGGCCGTCGCGAAGAACATCGTCTCCCGCTTCCCGCGTTTTCTCGATGAATTTGAAATGTTGCTCACGGGCAACGAAGTCCTGCTCGCCCGCATGCAACGTATCGGTATTCTGCCCAAGGAACTTGCCATCAACGCCAGCATCAGCGGCCCGATGGCCCGCGCCAGCGGTGTGGAATACGATGTCCGTAAGATCGACGAGTACGGCGTTTACGGCCGCTTGGATTTCCGCGTGCCGGTCGGCAACGTCGGCGACGTCTACGACCGTTATTACATCCGCGTCCTGGAAATGCGCGAGAGCATCAAGATTCTGCAGCAGGCATTGCACGATATTCCTGCCGGCCCGCACGTCGCGCCGGAAGTGAAGCTCCGCAATTTCAAAATTCCGCCCGGCGACGGCTATGGGCGCATTGAAGCACCAAAAGGTGAGCTGGGCTTCTATCTGGTTTCGGACGAAGGCGGCAAACAGCCGTACCGCTACCACGTGCGTCCGCCGAGCTTCATCAACCTGACCACGCTCGAGGACATGTGCCTCGGCCACAAGGTCGCGGATGTCGTTATCATTCTCGGCAGTATCGATATTGTGTTGGGGGAGGTCGACCGCTAATGGGCTTCATCGGCAAAGGTTTGTTGGATGGCATGGTCGTCACCGCCCGTAATTTCGTCGGCAGCTACTTCGACAAAGAGCGGCTCGTGACCGTCCAGTATCCCGAAGAACGCGTCCAGACGCCCGAAAACTCGCGCACGTTCCCGTTCCTCGTGTATGACGACAACAAGAATCCGGTCGACACGATGCGTTGCGTGGCCTGCAAGATTTGCGAAACCGAATGCCCGCCACAATGCATTTACATCGTCATGGACCGCGATGAGAAGGGCAAACCGCGGCAGCGCCCGAAGGTGTTCGACATCGATACCAGCGTCTGCATGCAGTGCCAGATTTGCGTGGAAGTCTGCCCGTTCGATGCGATCAAGATGGACAACGATTACGAGAAGTCGCGGTACGGTCGCTTTGACGAACTCGTCGAACACCTGCCTGACCTGCTTAAGTCGAACGAATATTATGGTAGGATCAAGCCGACTGAGGCGACCGTCGTCGATGCAAAGCTGAAGGCAGAGAAGGAAAAGAAGGCGAAGAAAGCCGCTCCGGCTGGCGCAAAACCCCCAACAGGCTCAAAAAGCTGATGGAGGAGTCAGGAAAAGCGTAAGAGTCGTGTGAAGTTTGACACGCGTTCGCTGTTTTCTTATAACCAGCGAGCTTTGGGGCAGGGGATTCACTGGGTTTGGAAACGATTTATCAACAACTGCGTATCTGGTTCGTGAATGCGCCGGACAGCGTCTTGCTGTGGACATCCATGGCGATTCCCATTTTGTTCGTGCTCAGCGTTTTCCTTGGCATCTTTGCCTACACGACACTTGTCGAACGCAAGGCGCTGGGTCGAATCCAAAACCGCTTCGGCCCAAACCGCGTCGGGCGGTGGGGGATTCTCCAGCCAATTGCCGATGGGCTGAAGCTGCTCATAAAAGAAGACATTGTGCCGCGGCGGGCCGATCAATTCGTCCATTTCCTCGCGCCGGTTATCGCGGTGATCCCATCGATCCTGCTTTTCTCCGTGGTGCCGGTCGGCACCAGGCTGGTCCCCGTCGACCTGAATATTGGGATTCTGTTTGCGTTTGCCGTCAGTACCGTGAGCGTGTTGGCCTTGTTCATGGGCGGGTGGGCGTCGCGCAACAAGTTCTCGCTCCTTGGCGCCATGCGCGCGGTGGCGCAGGTCGTTTCCTACGAAGTCCCAATGGTGCTGGCGGCGGTGGCGGTGGTAATGGCCGTCGGCTCGCTTTCGACCCTGCGTATCGCCCGCGCGCAGAGCGGGGGAATACTCAACGTCACCAACTGGTTCGTCTTCCGACCCTGGGGATTCGTTGGATTCGTCCTGTTCACGATCGGCGCCATGGCGGAATCGGCCCGCACACCGTTCGATATACCCGAGGCCGAATCTGAAATCATCGCCGGCTATCACACCGAATATAGCGGATTCAAATTCGCGCTTTTCCAGATGGGCGAATATCTCGCGTCCATTGCGATGGCGGGAATCACCGTCACGATGTTCCTCGGTGGCTACAACGGCCCCGGCAGCGGCCCCGGCTGGGTTGGCGGCTTGATCTCGATGTTTTGGTTCTTCATCAAGCTGGCGTTCATGATCGTGCTCAACATCTGGATCCGTGGCACGTGGCCGCGGGTGCGCGTCGACCAGTTGCTGGGATTTGCCTGGAAAGTCCTGTTGCCAATGTCGATCGCGAACATCGTCGCGGTGGGCATGTGGCATTACCTGACCTTCCGTCCCCTGGCGTGGGTGGCGACGACCTTGTGGCTCGTTCTCTGGTTCGTCACCCTTTCGAAACTGGCCGCCACAGAGAACGTCGCACCCCGAACGTATCGCTACGCCTCCTGATCGCCATGGAAACCATCTTCTGGATTCTTTCCGCCATCACAGTGCTCGGCGCGCTGTTTGCCATCATGCTTCGCAACCTCGTCCATTGCGTGTTGTCGTTGATTCTGTTTTTCCTCGGCATCGCGGGACATTACTTCCTGTTGCGTGCGGACTTTCTCGGAGCCGTGCAAATCCTCATCTATGTCGGCGCCGTTGCCGTGTTGATGTTGTTTGCGATCATGCTGACAAGGCACGTGACCGGCGACGAAGGGCCACGTGAGGTTTTGGGCGGCAAATGGTGGGCGGGCATGGGCACGGCCATCATCATCGCGGGGTTGTTGTGGGCAATTATTCGCAAAGACCAGCTCGCCCAAATTCTGCCGGCTGGCGGAGCGCAAACCTCCATGGTGGAAATCGGGAAGGCGATGGTCACGGACTGGGTGGTGCCATTCGAGGCAATGGCCGTGCTGCTGACCGCGGCGCTCATCGGCGCCGTCGTCATCGCGCTGGAGGAGGTCATCCGCAGGCGATGAACATCCCCCTCGGCGATTATCTCATGCTTTCGGCGTTTCTGTTCGCCATCGGCTTGTGCGGAGCGTTGTCGCGCAAAAACGCCATCATCGTGCTCATCGGCATTGAGATTATGTTCAACGCGGCCATCCTGAACCTGATCGTATTCTGGCACTACAAGTATTTTGCCGTGCCGACCGCCTACATGTTTGCCATTTTCGCCATCTCGATTGCCGCGGCGGAATCGGCTGTTGGTCTGGCGTTGGTCATCGCCATCTATCGGCAGTACAAATCCGTCGATGTCGACGAGTTCACGAGCCTGAAGGGGTAAGATGGAACACGGCGAATACCTTCAGCATCTCGCACGGCAGCAGTGGCTGATCCCGTTTTTCCCACTGATGGCCGCGGCGATTCAGTCGTTGATGAAACGCCCGTCGCGCAAAGCGTCGGGAGCGCTGACCATCATCGCGATGGGCCTCTCGTGTATTTTCGCGCTCCGGGCATTCTTCGCAACCATTGGCGGTGGCGGCCAGCACCACGAGATCGAGCGGGCGATCTTCAACTTTACATGGTTCAAGTTCGGGACCACGAGCCTCGGCCTCGGGTTCATCCTCGACCCACTGGCAGAGGGGATGGCGGTGATGGTCGCGTTCGTCGGGTTCTGGATTTTTGTCAACGCGACGGGGTACATGGCCGACGATGAGAATTTCACGCGGTTCTTCTGCTTCCTGTCGCTGTTCGCCGCCTCGATGCTGGGCCTGGTCGTCTCGAACAATCTGCTGTTGCTGTACATGTGCTGGGAACTCGTCGGCTTGTGCAGCTATTTGCTCATCGGCTTCTGGTATTTCAAGCCGGCGGCGGCGGCAGCCATGAAGAAGGCGTTTATTACGACCCGCATCGGCGACGTCGGCTTCCTGCTCGGCATCGTGATGTTGTATTGGAAGACGGGCACGCTGAATTTGTACACGCACGACACGCTTCACCCGGGCGCGTTGGAGCAGGTGAGTGCGCTGGCTCTGCGAAACGGCTGGTGGGGCCTGTCGGCGGCAAGCACGATTGCGTTTCTCCTGTTTATTGGCGCGATGGGCAAGAGCGCGCAATTCCCGCTGCATGTGTGGTTGCCGGACGCGATGGAAGGCCCCACACCCGTCAGCGCGCTCATTCACGCGGCCACGATGGTCGCGGCAGGCGTGTTCATGGTCGGACGCATGTACCCCCTGTTCACTGCGGAAGCGGGTTCCTGGGTATTGGATTTTGTCATGTGGGTCGGTTGTATCACGGCGGTGTTTTCCGCGACGATTGCGGTCGCGCAGTTCGACATCAAGCGCGTGCTGGCGTATTCAACATGCTCGCAGCTGGGTTTCATGGTCATGGCGCTTGGCGCAGGCAGCGTGGTAGCGGGACAGTTTCACCTGCTGACGCACGCGTTTTTCAAAGCGCTGCTCTTCTTGGGATCCGGCTGCGTCATTATCGGCACGCACCATGAGCAGGACATGCGGAAGATGGGCGGCCTGAGAAAATACATGCCGATCACATTCTGGTGCTATCTCATCGGCATGTTGGCTCTGTGCGGTGTGCCGCCATTTGCGGGATTCTTTTCCAAGGATGAAATCCTGCTGTCAACGTTCCATCGCAACAAGTATGCGTGGGGTCTCGCAACATTCGCCGCGTTTCTCACGGCGTTTTACATGACGCGCCAGATGTTCATGGTTTTCGCCGGCAAATGGCGCGGCGGAGAAAACGATCACGGCCACGACAAGCACGGCAAGCACGATGATCACGAGCATGGTCATCACGGCGGCGAACCGCACGAAGTGACCTGGAATATGTGGTTGCCGATCGCGGTGCTGAGTTTATTCGCCATTGGTCTCGGCTTCTTTGGCCACAAATACGGGGAGTACCTCGGCGTCGAAGGAGCTGAATCGGTGGAAGGAAAGGCCGTCGTCATGGGTGCCTCGCTGGCTGTGGTGGCGCTGGGTCTGTTGCTTGGTTGGGCGGTTTACGGCCGCAAGACCATGGAACATGCGACCGATGAAGACCCGCTTTCTGCGGCGTTGGGAAGTCTGTTCACGTTCCTGAATCGCAAGTGGTATATCGATGAACTTTATGATGTGACGATCATCCGATTCACGGCCACGTGCGGCATGTTCTTCCGGCTGGTAGACAAATCGGTCGTCGATGGCATCCTGCACGCGATAGCCTGGACGGCCTGGGGCATCTCCCAAGTCTTTCGTTGGATCGGTGACGAGTTCTTCATCAACGGTGGCTTTGACGCCGGCTGCGAGAGCGTACGGTGGGAGGGCGAGGAGTTTTCAAAGCTGGAAAACGGTCGCATCCAAAACTATTTCCGCGTGTTGAGCCTGGGGGCAGCAATTCTATTGCTGATTTACTTCTTCACATGACCCAGTCCTCGATCCCCTTGTTGTCGCTCATCACGTTCATGCCGCTGGTCGCCGCGGCACTGATCTTGTTGCTGCCAAAGACCAGCGAGCGCGAGATCAAACTGATCGCGCTGGGCGCCAGCATGATCTCGCTCTTGACGACTCTTTGCGTATGGAGCCGGTTTGATCCGAACGCGGGGCTGGCGTTCGAGGAGCGCTGGTCGTGGATCCCCACGCTCAACGTCGATTATCGTCTGGGTGTCGATGGACTCAGCGTGACGATGGTTCTGTTGACGGCGATCGTCACCCCGTTGGCGTTGCTGGCGCATTGGAAGCAGGACCGGAATGTGAAACTGTTTTTCATTCTGTTCCTGCTCCTGCAAACCGGCATGTTCGGCGTCTTTACCGCCCTCAATTTCTTCCACTGGTTCATCTTCTGGGAACTCGGGCTGATCCCGATGTATTTCCTCATCAAAATCTGGGGAGCCGAGGACCGCACGTACGCATCGTTCAAGTTCTTCGTCTACACCCTCGCCGGCAGTGTCGGGATACTCCTGGCGTTTTCCTTTATCTATCTGGCGACGAATTCCCTCGACTTCCTGGACTTGCGCCAAAAGGCGGCTTCGGGGGAACTGGGCGTGGCCATCTCCAGGCTCGTGGCCAGCATCCACGAGCGGACGGGTTTCCATGTTAGCGCATCGTGCTTCGGATCGTTGCTGTTTTGGGGCACGTTCCTGGGATTTGCGATCAAGGTGCCCATCTGGCCGTTTCATACCTGGTTGCCCGACGCACATACGCAGGCGCCGACCGGCGGCTCGATGCTGCTGGCGGCCGTTTTGTTGAAGATGGGTGTGTACGGCTTCCTGCGAATTATCCTGCCGATTTTCCCCGATCAAGTCCATGCGCATGTGCACGTGCTGCTGTTTTTGGCCCTGGCCAGTATTGTATTCGGCGCCTTCGCCGCGCTGGCACAAACAGACTTCAAGCGGCTCGTCGCGTACTCGTCCGTCAATCACATGGGCTACGCGATGCTGGGCATTTTTGCCACGGTCGCCTCGGCGCCGAACGTGGCCGATATCGCGAACGAAAAATCCGCGGCGCTCAACGGCGCGATGTTGCAGATGTTCAATCATGGCATCAGCTCCGCGGCGTTGTTCTTCCTCGTGGGCGTGATTTACGAACGGACGCACACGCGCAAGCTCGAAGAATACGGCGGCCTGCGCAAGAACATGCCAATTTACGCGGGCATTCTGGGCATCTCGATGTTCTCATCGTTGGGATTGCCTGGACTCAACGGGTTTGTAGGTGAATTTCTCGTGTTCAAAGGCGCGTTCCCCATCGTCACGCTGATCACGTCGCTGGCGACCATCGGATTGGTCATCACCGCCGTGTTCCTGCTGGGCATGATGCAAAAGGTCTGTTTCGGCCCGCTAAACACGAAATGGGCCGGTCTGCCCGACATGACAGGACGGGAGATTTTCATCGGAGCGGTGCTGATGTTTTTCATGTTCTGGATCGGGATTTACCCGGGACCGATGATTAACGCCTCCAACACGGCGGTGAGACAGTTGGTCGACCTTTTCCAAACGATGACGGTCGCAAAATTCTGACGGAACCATGCAAGTTGATTGGACAATCTACCTGACGTTGCTCGGTATGGGACTGATCCTGCTCTTGCCTCGCGAGTCGAAGACCCTGATTCGCTGGGTTGCATTATTGACGGGCGTGGCGGCCCTGCTGGTCGCGCTCAAGGATTATTTTAACTACAACGCCTGGGTCAACGCTCAGATCAGCGCCCATGGCGCGCTGCAGGACGGCTTCGTCCAGATTGTGAATGTCCCCTGGATTCCGGCGATCAACACGAACTACCATCTCGCGGTGGACGGCATCAGCTTCCCGCTCATCGTGCTGAACGGTTTCGTGTGCGTGACGGGCATCCTTTTCAGTTGGAACGTTGAAACCCGCGTGAAAGAGTTTTTTGCGTTCTTCCTGACCCTGATTGCCGGCGTGTACGGCGTGTTCATGGCGATGGACTTGTTCTTGCTGTTCGTGTTTTACGAACTGGCGATCATTCCGAAGTACTTCGTCATCGCAATTTGGGGCTCCACGCGCAAGGAGTACGGCGCGATGAAGCTTGTATTGTACTCGTTCATGGGTAGCGCGCTGGTGTTCATCGGCATGCTCGCCGTTTATTTCAGTGCCGGCGGACAAACCTTTGACATTCTCGAACTGGCCAAGCACCCCATTGCGCCCAACGTGCAGGTGTGGGTGTTCCCCTTGATTTTTGTCGGTTTTGGCGTGCTGGCCGGTATGTGGCCGTTCCACACGTGGGCGCCAACGGGCCACGTCGCCGCGCCGACCGCCGCGTCCATGCTGCTGGCGGGTGTCGTGATGAAACTCGGTTCGTACGGATGTTTCCGCGCTGCGATGTTGCTGTTCCCCCAAGGGCTTGAGCACTGGAAGTGGTGGATCGCGTGGCTTGCGGTGGTCGGGATCGTGTACGGTGCGGCGGTCGCACTGGTCCAAAAGGATTTCAAGTTCATCATCGGTTACTCGAGCGTCAGTCACATGGGCTTTGTATTACTGGGCCTGGCAACGCTCAATCTGATTGGCATGTCCGGGGCGATTCTGCAGATGTTCTCGCACGGCATCGTCGCGAGCCTGTTGTTTGCCGTTGTTGGTCGCATGGTCTATGACCGGACACATACACGACAGTTGGATAAATTGGGCGGACTGGCCAAGGTCATCCCGTTCGCCTGCGTGACATTTGTGGTTGCGGGTGCGGCCTCCATGGGCATGCCGGGCTTTAGCGGATTTGTGGCCGAATACCAGATTCTCGTCGGGGCATTCCATATGCACCCGCTACTGGCCCTCGCGGCGGGGTTGAGCATCCCACTTACCGTGGCCTATATCCTGAACGCCAACGACAAGGTGTTCATGGAACAGGATCAACCTGCGGATGGCGGCGGGCATGGACATGACCACAAACCGGGCAGTGGCGGGCCGCATCCGTCCCTGCCGCCGATTACCCTGCCCGAACGCGTGGCGGCAATCATTTTGATGGCGTTGCTGGTGATTGTGGGAGTGTACCCATCCATCATGTTGAACATGATCAAGGCGAACGTACAATTGTTCCTGCGGGGTGCGCCGTGACACCCGTGCCTTATTTCGATGTCCTGAAGGGACTGGGCGCGGAAGTGATCCTGACCCTGACCGCGTTGGTCGCGTTGACGCTGGATCTCGCGTCGGTGCGCCGTGCGGAGATGAGCGTGCGGTCGCGGACCATTGGCACGACCGCCGTCGTTGGCCTGCTGGCGTCGACCCTTCCCCTGTGGCAACAGCTCAACGGCCCACGCATGGTGCTCTTGGGCGGGACGCTGGCCATGGATGACCTGATCATATTCTTCAAACTGGTGATCGTGGCGCTGGCGGTGATCACCGTGTTGATTTCCATGGACTTCGATGTCGGGCGCCACGTCGGCGAATATTACGCCGTGTTGCTGTTTGGCGCGGTGGGAATGATGCTGCTGATCAGCGCGGAGGAATTGATAACGATTTTTGTGGCGCTCGAGCTGACGAGCGTTTCATTGTATATCCTCACCGCTTTCCACAAGGGCGAGCTGCGGTCGCAGGAGGCAGCGGTCAAATACTTCATGTTCGGCGCGATTTCGTCGGCATTTCTGCTGTTCGGGTTGAGCTATGTGTTCGGAGTGACCGGCGCGACCGGCTTACAAGCGATCCAGGACGCCGTGAAAAATACGGGTGGGTTGGCGATGAGCCCGCTGCTGGCGACGGGGTTGCTGTTTACGATTGTCGGCTTTGGATTCAAAGTCGCGGTCGTTCCGTTCCACTTGTGGGCGCCGGACGCGTATGAAGGCGCGCCGACGCCGGTCACCGCCTATATTGCGACCGGCTCGAAGGTCGCCAGCTTCTTTATTTTGTTGAAGGTGTTATTCATTGGGTTTGCGGGTCTGCAAGGTTCGGCGTTCTGGGGCAACTTTGCTTCGGGATGGACGATGCTTCTCGCTGTCACGGCGACCTTGAGCATGATCCTGGGCAACTGTGCCGCTATCGTGCAGCACAATGTGAAGCGCCTGCTGGCGTATTCCAGTATCGCGCAAGCGGGCTACATCTTCATCGGTCTCGTCGCCGCCACGAAAATGGGTGCGAACTCGGTGTTGTTTTACATCATCGTGTACGCCCTGGCGAATCTCGGCGCGTTCGGAGTTGTCGCCGCCCTGTCCAGTCGGGCCGGAGGAGATGAAATGCAGAATTTCGACGGGATGGCCAGGCGGGCTCCGTTCCTCTCGCTGTTGATGTTGATCTTCGTGTTGTCGTTGGCGGGGATACCTCCGTTGGGTGGATTCTTTGGCAAGTTTTACCTGTTCGCTTCCGCCGTTCAGCGGGACGCGCAACACTTTGGCCTGCTGTGGCTGGTGATTCTGGGGATCGTCATGAGCGCCGTGTCGCTTTACTACTATCTCATTCTCCTCAAACATATCTATGTGATCGACGGCTCCGACCAGAGTCCGATTATCACCCCGACGTATCTCAACGTCGCGCTGGGCCTTGTGGCATTGGCCGTGGTCGCGCTCGGTGTCTACCCGAAGCCGATTCTTGAGCTTCTAAACAACTTCAGCTACTCTGTCATCGCCGGGTTGGTACGCTAAGCGCCACCGGCGCACGCAAGCCCGTATCACAGTCAATGCATATTGATGGCTTAACGACAATTGTTGGGGTCTTCGGGGCGCCGATCATGCACACGGCGTCACCCGCGATGCACAACGCCGCGTTTGAAGCGCTGGGGATGAATTGGGTCTATCTGGCATTTCACGTTGACCCGCAGCACTTGCGCACGGCGCTCCAAGGCGCGAGAGAGATGGGCCTGGTCGGGCTCAATCTGACTGTGCCGCACAAGATTCTCGCCTTGGATTGCCTCGATGAAATAGACCCCGAAGCCCGAAAGGTTGGCGCGGTCAATACCATCGTGATCGAGAAAGACAAGACGCGCGGGTTTAACACGGATGGCTCCGGTTTTCTCAAGGCCGTCAAAGAAGATTTCAACCTTTCGATCAAGGGCAAACGCGTGCTCGTGCTCGGCGCGGGTGGAGCAGGGCGGGGGATCGCGGTGAAATGTGCCCTGGATGGGGCCGCCAAGGTCTTTGTGGCCAATCGCACACTGGCCAAGATCGAGCCCATCGCTCGTGAGATTGCCAGCACCAAAAGTGAATTTCAGTCGCTGGCGCTCACGGTGGACGCGATCCAGAAGGTGATCCACGAAGTTGACCTGGTGGTGAATGCCACGTCGGTTGGACTGAAGGAAGGCGATTCCCTGGGACTGGGCGCCGAACTATTCTCGCCGCGCCAGCACGTGTACGACACGATCTATCGTCCCGCGGAAACTCAATTGCTGCAGGTCGCCGAGAGCGCGGGCGCAAAGGTGGCGAACGGGCTGAGCATGTTGTTGCATCAGGGGGCAAGGGCGTTCGAGATTTGGACCAAGCGGAAGGCACCATTGGCCGTCATGCGCCGGGCGCTACGCGCGGCGATCTATGGGGACAAGTCGTGAGCTGGTTGCGGCTCTATCTTGATTTCGTCGTGTTCGCGTTTGGGGCCGTCATTGGCAGCTTCTTGAACGTGTGTGTGCATCGCATGCCGCTCGAAGAATCGATTGTCACGCCCCCGTCGCACTGTCCTCACTGCAACGAGCGCATCCGCTGGGTGGACAACATTCCACTGGTCAGCTACCTCGCGCTCCGGGGCAAGTGCCGCCACTGCGGTGCGAAGATCAGCCCCCGGTATTTCCTGGTCGAACTGCTGACAGCCCTGCTGTTTCTCCTGATGTGGTTGAAATTGACGGAGTGGGATCGCCCGCTGGTGCACGGCATCTACTTTCTGAAAGCCCCGATCTATTGGATGGTCATCGCCGGATTAATCGTTGCAACCTTCATCGACTTTGAGCACTATATCATTCCCAACGAAATCACGTTCGGTGGACTGATCGTTGGGCTGCTGCTGAGCGCGATTTACCCGCCGTTGATGGATGCGGATACGATCAAGTCGTCATTGTTGCGGTCATTGCTGGGTGCGGTCGTAGGCGGGCTGTCTCTGTTGACCGTGGCGGTGGTCGGTAAATTGATTTTTCGGAAAGAGGCGATGGGCATGGGTGATGTGAAGCTTCTGGCGGCCATCGGTGCGTTTTTTGGCTGGCAATCGACGTTGTTCACGATCTTGGTTTCGTCTTTGCTGGGAGGCATGGTCGGGGTGGTCCTCGTCTTGGGAAGGCGGAAGGGCTGGGAAAGCCGCATCCCGTACGGCCCGTACATCGCATTTGGGGCGGTGCTCTGGATGTTCTGCGGGCACGAAATTGTCAATTGGTACCTGAGTTTCATTCGAGGATAGGATGCCACAATTGCGTTACTTCACGGCGGGCGAATCCCACGGCCCGTGTTTGATTGGCGTTTTGGAAGGATTGCCGGCCGGTCTCAAGATCGACCTCGCCGCCATCAACCGCGATCTTGCGCGCCGTCAGCAGGGCTATGGGCGCGGTGGCCGCATGAAGATCGAAACCGATCAAGCGGAAGTGCTCTCAGGCGTGCGGCGCGGAGAGACCATCGGCTCGCCGGTCACGTTTACGGTCAAGAACCGTGACTTCAAAATCGACGAACTGCCGGCCGTGACGAAGCCGCGCCCTGGCCATGCGGATCTGGCAGGCGTGATCAAGTATGACCGCCAGGACGCGCGCGATATTCTGGAGCGATCCAGTGCGCGGGAAACAACCATGCGCGTGGCCATTGGCGGGGCCTGCAAACTTCTGCTGGCGGAGGTCGGCATCGACATCGTCGGGCATATCGTCAGCCTCGGTGTTGTTCAGGCGAAGACGGATGGTCTGACGTTTGCGCAAATTCGTGAGCGTAGCGAAGCCAGCGAGGTGCGCTGTGCTGATCCGGTCGCCGGTAAGCAAATGATTGAGGCCATTGATGCCGCCAAAGCCCAGGGCGATACGATTGGCGGCGTGTTTGAAGTGGTCGCCATTGGTGTTCCGATCGGACTGGGAAGCCACGTCCAATGGGACCGGAAGCTTGATGCGAATCTGGCGCATGGCTTGATGAGCATCCAGGCCATGAAAGGCGTGGAGGTCGGTCTGGGCTTTGAAGCCGCGCGGCGATTCGGCTCGCAGGTGCATGATGAAATCCTACCGGCGCAGGACGGCATGCTGACGCGCGCTGGCAATAACGCGGGCGGCTTTGAGGGCGGGATGACCAACGGCCAGCCCGTCGTCGTCCGCGTCGCCATGAAACCGCTGTCCACGCTGATGAAACCGATGCGCTCGGTGGACATTCAGACAGGGCAGGAAGTGAAGGCGACCGTGGAACGTTCCGATGTGTGCGCCACGCCTGCCGCGGCGGTCATTGGTGTAGCGGTTGTGGCTTTCGAACTGGCCAAAGCGCTCCTCGACAAGTTTGGTGGCGACAGCGTCCGCGAACTCAAGCGCAACGTGGGCAGCTACCGCGAAGCCTGCAAGCGGTGGTAGTGACCCGTTGGGCTAAAGACTTTTCTTCAGTTCCAGTTTGGCGATTTTGCCGGTGGCCGTGCGGGGCAGGGATTCCATCACGCGGACTTCGCGCGGGATTTTGTAGTCGGCGAGCCGATCGCGACAGAACTGCAAGATCTCATTTGACTCCAGCCTCACGCCATTGGCTGCGCTGACAAATGCGATGGGCACCTCGCCGCGCTTCTCGTCGGGTTTCGCCAGCACCGCCGCTTCCCGCACGTTCGGGAACTGGTGCAGGACTTCTTCGATCTCGCGGGGGTACACATTCATCCCGCGCACCAGCAGCATCTCTTTGCGGCGGTCCATAATGTAGATGTAACCGTCGTCGTCCTTCTTGCCCATGTCGCCGGTGTGCAGCCAATTGCCCCGCAGCGTCGCGGCGGTTTCCTCGGGGTGGTTGTAGTACCCGCGCATCACGTTGGGGCCGCGCACGGCGATTTCGCCAAGCTTGCCTGGCGGAAGTTCGCGCCCATGATCATCGAGAATCTTCACCTCGATATCGGGCAACGGCAGCCCGATCGAGCCCGGTTTTTGGACGCCGCGGATTGGGTTGAAGGATACCACGGGCGACGCCTCGCTCAGCCCGTATCCTTCCAGCAGCGGGAAATGAAACTTTTGGTCGAATTTTACCAGTGTCTCACCGGGCAGCGGAGCGGCACCCGAGACCGCCAGCCGCAGCTTCAGTACCCAATGCAACCAGAACGGAATTTTGGCGTCGGCCAGCGCCTGGAACAATTGCGGGATGCCGACCAGGATCGTGGCGCGGTTGCGAATGATTTCGCGCATCGCCGCCTTGAACGGCTGGACCGACTTGATAAGCACGATGCCCGCACCCATCGACAAGGGGGTGAAAATGCACACCGTCAACATGAAACTGTGGAACATCGGGAGCAGCAGCGTGAGGCGATCATCCGCGGTCTCCTCCAATGCCTTGATGCAACTGTGGACGTTGGATGCGATGTTCTCGTGTGTGAGCATCGCGCCCTTGGATTTGCCGGTCGTGCCGGATGTGTAAATAATCACCGCCAGATCGTCCGGCGACACCGCCGGCCACTTCGGCGCCGCCGCCGCCGCGCCCCGCTCGAGTTCGGAGAGTAGAATCGCCGTAATGCCCCGGAGCTTCGAGATCGTTTCGTCAAAATCCACTGACGTGATCAGGCGTTTGATCTGGCAGTCGTCCACGATGTGCTGGATTTCGGGGGCTTTGAGAAAACTGTTGATCGGCACGACCGTCGCGCCCGATTTCAACACGGCGTACAACGCGAAGATGAACTCGGGACAGTTCTTGAGCAGGATTCCCACGCGGTCGCCCTGGCCCACGCCGTAACCGGCCTGCAACCGCGCCCCGTACCGCCGGATGTGGCCGGCCAAGTCCGCATTTGTAAACCGGTCCCCGCCCCAGTAGATGCAGACCTTGCGCGGTTGCCTTGCCACGACCGCATCAAACTGGGCAATGACGGTTGACTCTGTCATGTCGACGCGTGGATGGCTTCTACCACAGGACCGACTTTTCTTCCGCCACAACCTTGTCGGCGTCCCACAAACTCACGCGCCAGGCGGATACCAAGCCGCCCGAGCGGAACTGTTCCCCGCGCACTTCAAAAAGCTTCCGCTCGTCCCCATGCGGAGCATAGGTTTGTTCAAAGACCTCGCCGGGTTTGGCCACCTGGCGATATTCGAATTTTACCAGGTTGACGGTCCTGGGCGTCCAGCGGACATAAAATTCCTCTCGCTGGTCGTCAATGCTCAGGTCCTGTGGTTCGTAGCGAATGAGCGACGCTTGGTCCTCGATGAAATACTGCCGGTCCGCGAAGTCCACGTCCTGAAGGCGGGTGCGGTTGGTGACCTCCAGCACGCGCGGCCCGGAGGTGGAACAAGCCGAAAAAAGGAGAAAATAGGTGAAACAAAGAGCGGCGCGCCACCACGCCGGGGCGCAGCCCGGCAAGCGAAACAGCTCACGTGGCGCTGGATTACGCGGCATATTTATTCCTGTCGGCCCTCGACGATCACGGTAATTTCCCCCTTGATCGAGCGGTTCTCAAGCTTTTTCAGGATCGACTCGAGATCGCCGCGGAGGAACTCCTCGAATTTCTTGGTCAACTCGCGGGCAACGATCACGCCCCGATTTCCCAGCACGTCCCGCATGTCGCCGAGGCTTTTCAACAGGCGATACGGTGATTCGAAGAAGACCAGCGTGCAGGGCAGGGGAGCGAGTCGGGTGAGGGAAGCGCGGCGCTGCCCTGACTTGTGAGGGAGAAAGCCAAAAAACAGAAACGGGCCGCCAAGCCCGCTCCCCGCCAGCGCCGCCGTGACGGCGGAAACGCCCGGAACGACTTCCACGACGATTCCGGCGCCGATGGCAGCCCGAATCAGGCGCTGTCCAGGGTCGGACAACGTCGGCATGCCTGCATCGGAGACAAGGGCAATCTGGCGGCCTTGTTGAAGCTGCACCAGCAATTCGGGCGTCCGCCTGGCTTCATTGAACTCGTGGTAACTAACGAACGGCTTCTTGAGACCGTGGCGGGCGAGCAGGACGCCCGTGTGACGTGTGTCCTCGGCAGCGATGAGATCGGCCTCCTGCAGGACGCGCAGGGCGCGGAGGGTAATGTCCTCCATATTCCCGATGGGCGTGCCGACGATGTAGAGTTTGCCTTGTGTCGCGGACATGATGCGACTCTATTGAGTCGCGGGCAAAAACACAAGCTGATGCCCACCCGGAAGGCCCAAGGTTGCACGCTCAATATTGGTAAGCGCCGAGGTCCCACGAGCCCGCGGTCGGACGGGGTTTGCCATCTTTGTCGGTGTTGAGTCCCGGCAAATTCAAGTCACTGAGGTTGGCGCCCGCGCCAATAGCCGCCGAACCGGACTGCAAGTGGTAATCGTTTCCCACAGAGTTGGTGCTTGAGCCGAAGGCCAGACTCGCAAACAGCGGGTCGTTGGTCTGGCCGTGGGCTTCAAAACCGAGGGCTTGCATCGCGCTCAGATCGCCATGGATGTTGAACGACGGGGCCGGGTTATTCCACCAGAACCAGTCATTGGCGGTGTCGAGCGAAAACCAGTCGTTGTAATCGACCGTCCAGACCGTCGGCCCGGGTTGGTTGAGGACGACACCGATGGTCAGCAGCGTGGGGTCGCCACCTCCTGACCCAGTGAAACTGTACACGAGATTGTTTTCCACAGCCAGTGTACCGTCGGATGGCCAGTCGGACGAAGGCGACAGGCAGCCACATGCGCCCCACAGAAACGCGGTATTTTGGGCATTGGAAGCAGTGTTGATGATTGCCGTATTGTTCAGGATCCGAACCGTTGAGGGAACATTCAGTTCATAGGAAATCTCCACGGCGGGTTCCGGACCGCCGCCGTCTCCCGGGATGCCGGCATTGGGGATGTTAAACAGATTGTTGTAGATATTGGCGCTGGCGGCGTACTCGAGATA
>Ga0182014_10000273_pt1 | contig 65112 bp, 51 predicted proteins | sample 612S2DmetaG_FD_120489 | JGI IMG/M metagenome (GOLD analysis project Ga0182014, IMG submission 120489) | Permafrost microbial communities from Stordalen Mire, Sweden - 612S2D metaG | ecosystem: Environmental > Terrestrial > Soil > Wetlands > Permafrost | place: Sweden: Stordalen | collected...
TTTCTACCTGGTCCCGGTTGTGAATGCTGCCACGTTTGCCTTGGTTGCTGCAGGCGTGGAAACCACTCGGGAGCATTGCCACTTTCACTCGATTTCGAGCTGACTCCATTACCGGAGCGCCGGGCAGCTTGGCGGCGAGGGCGGTTCGGGGTATACTGAAGATTCGGCAAGCCGAGGGGTGGTGTGTCTTTGTGCGCCCCGATGGGCGTTCCGGCATTGCAGCCGGTAAAGGCGCCACGGAATGGACGCCTGAAGTAGGCCTCGGCGACACGAAACACAAAAGGATCTGGAGTTTAGCGATGGCACAGGTATGCGATATTTGCGGCAAGGGACCGCAGTTTGGCAATAACATCTCACACGCGCACAACATCACGCGGCGGCGCTGGAACGTGAACCTGCAGGCGGTAAAGGCGCTGGTGAACGGATCGGCAAAGCGGATTCGCGTGTGCACCAGCTGCATCAAGGCCGGCAAGATCGCCAAGGCGTAAGAGGCGACCCTCCCATCCCGACTGCTTAATGCGGTGAGGATCGGGCATCCGGAAAGATCAGAATTGACGAAAACCCCGTCCTCATGAGGACGGGGTTTTGTTGTGCTCGGGAAGCCCTGTGGAACGTGTTACGGTTTCTGGCGCTCGAAGGTAAGCGAGGCGGAGTTGATGCAGTAGCGCAGGCCGGTGGGGCGGGGTCCGTCAGGGAAAACGTGGCCCAGGTGGCCGCCACAGCGGGCGCAAGTGACTTCGACGCGGCGCATGCCCCAGCTCTGGTCCTCGTGCTCCTCAACGGCAGCGGACCCGGCAGGCAGCGTAAAGCTGGGCCAGCCGCAGCCGGAGTCGAATTTGGCCCCGCTCAGGAACAGCAATGCTCCGCAGCCGGCGCAGTGGTAGTTTCCGGTGTCGTGATTCTCAGTCAAAATGCCGGTGAACGCGCGCTCGGTCCCCTTTTGACGCAGGACGTCATACTGCTCCGGGGTAAGCGCCGCGCGCCACTCGGCGTCGCTGCGGATTACCTTCCCGGGCGTATCGGTTTTTATGGGTGCATCGCTCATAGGGGCCTCCTGAAACTGCGAAACATAGATTGGATGCGCGCGGCCCAGGGGAAGATACGGCCGGCGCATATCGTCACACTTCGGCGACCAATTCAATCTCTACCAGCACGTCCTTGGGCAGGCGGGAGACTTCAACCGTGGTGCGGGCGGGCGGCGTCACGCCGGGCGAGGCAAGATACGCGCCATAGACCGCATTCATGGCGGAAAAATCATTAAAATCCTTTAGAAAAACAGTGGTCTTCACGGCCTTGTCGAGGCTGGAGCCGGCGGCTTCAACGATGGCCTTGAGGTTCTCAAGCACGCGGGTGGTCTGCTCCGCAATGCCGCTGGCCACAACGCGCTGGGTCTCGGGGTCCAGAGGGATCTGGCCGGCAGTGAAAACCAGGTTGCCAACCCGGATAGCCTGCGAATAGGGACCGATGGCGGCGGGCGCCGAAGGAGTGGCGATGACGGTTTTGCTCATGCCCTGATTGTAGCGAGATACGCCCTGCGGACCAACGCCGGAAATCAGTGCCAGACTGCCAACAGGCCCCCGCAGAGGAGCAACCCGACCAGCCAGTAGCCGTTGTTGATCGCGAAGAGCTTGAAGGGGCGCCTCTCGTAGATGCCCTGGGGAAAGTTGGGCGCGGCAAAGAACCCCAGCCAGACGATACAGCCGATAAAGGCTCCCATGCCAAACGACTCTGCGCCCGACCAGAGCACCATATGCGCCAGCACAAACGACAGCAGCAGGTCACCGATAAACGACGAGATCATGCCGGGGACAATGCCCTTCTTGCCTTTGTCCGGATGAACGCCGAGCAGGGCCATCCATGGCTTGGAAAAGAGCGGCGGCGAGTACCAGGCCGCGCCCAGAACCCAGAGGATCAGCGCTGAAACGATCACGGCGAGGTGATTGAAGTGCAGATGATGCATGGAACCTCCTTGGCAGACGGGTGTTCAATGCCGCGCGGCGAAGGGCTCAAGATCCGGGGGAGATGCGACGAGAAACGGCCGCCTGCGCTCCTGGCCCCTGGTTCCGAACTCCGCCCGGACGTCGTAGGGGAAAAGCACGTAGGCTCCGCCATTGGACACAGCTTCAATTCTGGCATCGAAGTTGTATTTCCTCATGTCTGCGCCGACTCAGTAAATGGGCCCCACGGGGCTTTGGGGTGGAACTAATTTCCCACATGCGCGCGAGAAAGTGCAAGCGGCTAACTGCCGGTGCGGGCAGCGAAGGGATATACAGACATCCCACCCTTCCGGTGCTTCCGCAGGTTGAGCGGAGCCGGGAGGATGGGATGACGTACAGAAACGAGAATTAGCTGAGAAACTCGACTTAGACCAGCTTGGCGTCGAGCACGATTTCGGTATTGTTGGCGAAGAGCTTGGAGATGGGGCAACCGCCCTTGGCGTCGGCGGCGGCCTTGTCAAAGACTTCCTTTGTGGCGCCGGGAACGCTGGCCGTGGTGGTGAGCGCGATGCGGGTGATGGCGAAACCACCATCGACCTTGGCCAAGGTAACGGCCGCTTGCGTTTCGATCCTGGTCGGGGTCAGTCCGGCTCCGCCCAACTGGGCACCCAAGGCCATGGAGAAACAGCTGGCATGCGCCGCCGCAATCAATTCCTCGGGAGTGGTGCCGGTGTCGGCGCCCTCAAATCGCGTCGCGAAGGAGTACTTCGCGTTTTCCAGCACGCCCGTGACCGTCGAGATCGTGCCCTTGCCTTCCTTTAATGAACCTGTCCAAACCGCACTTGCCTTGCTTGCCATGATCCCTCCTTGGGAGTTCCAGTTTCTGGTGGACTTTCTGAAATCTTGTGCGCCGCCGCAGGGGAAATAAAGCCGGCGCTAGGGAGTTGATGCTTGAGGCACCTGCCGGGATGCCATGGGGCAGGCCACCCCTTCTCCATGCTAATCTCTCCTGCATGCTGCCGCATCGGCCCCAGGCCTTTGACCCCGATTTTGTGCCCGATGTCTCACAAAGTGGTGCGGCCTGCCCAGACGCGGAGGAGGCACCCGTGGAACACCACTGCCAGGTGTGCCCCACATGCGGCCATCGGCTCACCGGACATCATTGCAAGCTGGTCTGCACCTGCTGCGGCTACTACCTGAGCTGTTCGGACTACTACTGAGGGCGGCGCGTCCGGCGGCTGGGTGCGTGCAGATCCAGAGAGCGGCCGGGATTTTTTTGGCGCAGATGCTTAAGCATCGTTCTCATCGGGAAGCGGGGGAGTGATCTCCACCGGAGCCTTGGGCAACAGGTGAGCACGGTCGAGCACTTTGCGGGTGAGTCCGGTGAGCGCCATTCCGGTGGCCAGGTTGAGTGAAACCCAGCGGCGCTCGCCCGCGGTCACGGTGAGAGCCTCCACATCCTCTTCAGCCACAGTGCGGATGCGCACGTAGTAATTGACCTGCATGATGGCGTGGCGCAGGGTCATGCACAGGTCCTGTTCCGGCACCCGGGACTCGCGCAGACCGGGCAGTTCCCACATGCCCGGCATGACGGTTTGCGTCTCCGGGCGCTGCTCCAGCAGAACCTCCCGGTTATTGAGGCCGGGCAAACGGCCGGTGCGCACGGCAAGTGCGCGGGCCACTTCCTTGCTGAGCATGCGCGGGCGTGTGGGCGTTTTGTGTTCGCCGCGGGTGCGACACAAAGCTGCGAGCGGGCACATCAGGCATTGCGGGTTGCGCGGAGCGCAGAGGGTGGCACCCAACTCCATGAGCGCCTGGTTGAAGTCGCCCGGCCGTCCGGGATCCAGAAGCTCGTTCGCAAGCCCCTCCACTTTGTGCCGAATTGCGGCGCCACCGGTGCGGCCGGCCGCATCCCAGCCCTGCAAGCGGCACGCAACGCGCTCCACGTTTCCATCCACCACGGCCACGCGCTCGCCGTGGGCGATGCTGGCGATGGCAGCCGCGGTGTAGGCACCGATGCCGGGCAGCTCGCGCAGTTCGGCAGCCGAAGCAGGCAGGTTGCCCTGGGCGTGGCTGGCCACAAACTTCGCGGCTTTCTGCAACATGCGAGCGCGGCGATAGTAGCCCAGCCCGCTCCACAGGCCCAGCACCACCTGCTCCGGAGCCAGAGCCAGCGAGCCGAGGGTGGGGAATCGCTCAAGAAACTCCTTGTAGCGCTCAATGACCACGGCCACACGCGTTTGCTGCAGCATGACCTCAGAAACCCAGATGGCATAGGGATCACGGCTGCGCCGCCAGGGCAGGTCGCGCTGGTTGCGCTCATACCACTCCAGCAGCCGGGCGCGCAGCTGGACGACCTCCTCCGGTTCACGGTTCACCATGGCCATTGGCACAGATTACGTCATTCTCGAGGGCCCGTGCCGGCTGACGTAACTGAATCCCCCGGACTCCAAGTCCACAGCAGCTGCGAAGACCTTTCGCTGGAGCCCCGGCAAGAGAAGCGCCATTCAAGAACTATTGTTTTGGGGTAGAGCAATCATGAAACCGATTCAGCCCAGCAACTCCGCCACGATGACGGGCGCGGCGTGGAGCGCGGCGTCAATCTGCGCCTGGTCCTTGCCGCCGGCCTCGGCGATCTCGGGCTTGCCGCCGCCGGAGCCGCCGACGTGTTTGGCCACCGCACCGACCAGCTTGCCGGCCTGAATCCGTTTGGTCAGGCCCGGCGTAACCCCGGCGATGAGAGCGACCTTGCCCTCCGGCTGTGCCGAAGCCAGTATCACCACGCCTTCGCCCAACTTCTGCTTCAAGTTATCGACCAGAGTCCGCAACTGGCCGCGCTCCAGGTTATCGGCGCGGTGCACCAGCACCTTTACACCCTTGATCTCGGTGGCACGACCCACCGCCTCATCCAACCCGCCAGCCGCGGACTTCATGCGGGCTTCTTCAAGTTCGCGGCGCAGGCGCTTGAGTTCGTCTTCCTGGCTGCTTAATTTGCCACGGAAGGATTCCAAGAGGCTGCCCCCCGCAGCGGGAGCGACTTGCGCAGCGAGTTGGGCTACGGCAAAATCCTGGCGGAAGGCATCGAGGGCGCCCAGGCCGCTGACAGCTTCTACGCGGCGCACGCCGGAAGAGACGGAGCCCTCGCTGACAATCTTCACCAAGCCGATTTCGCCGGTGGCAGAAGTGTGCGTGCCCCCACATAATTCCGTGGAGAAACCGTCTGACAACTTCACCACACGCACCTTGTCGCCGTACTTTTCGCCGAACAGCGCCATGGCGTGGTACTCGTTCACAGCCACGTCAATGGGCACGTCTTCCAATGTCTCCACGCGCGCATTGCCGAGCACTTCACGGTTGACGATGGACTCGATCTCTTCCAACTCCTCGTCGGCCACCTGCGCAAAGTGGGAGAAGTCAAAGCGCAGCCGCGTGGGCTCAACCAGCGAGCCTGCCTGCTTGACATGGGTGCCAAGCACCTGGCGCAGCGCGGCGTGGAGCAGGTGCGTGCCGGTGTGATTGCGGCGGATTGCGTCGCGGCGGACGCCGTCGACAACAGTGCTCACATGGTCGCCCACAGCGAGCGGTTGCTTCAGCAGGGCCTTGTGGGCACGCACGCCCTGCACGGGCAGAACGCAGCCAAGGATCTCTGCAACAGTGGAATTTCCATCTGAAGCGAGGAAAAAACCGGTGTCGCCGAGTTGGCCGCCGGAGTCGCCGTAAAAGCTGGTGTGATCTAGCACGACATCCACCTGCTCGCCCGCTGCGGCTGCGGGAACACCTGCGCCGTTCTTGACGATGGCAAGGACTTCGCAATTGTTCGAGTTGAGTTGCCGGTAGCCCTCGAAGGTGGTTTTGGGCAGATCGCGGAAGGCGGGGCTGGCGGTCTTCTGGCTGCCGCCTTTCCAGGAGGCACGGGCGCGGGCTTGCTCCTCCGCACGGGCCTTCTCAAAGCCTTTCTCGTCGAATTTGACTCCTGCGTCGCGAGCCGCATCGACCATGAAGTCGAGCGGCAGGCCGAAGGTCTCATATAGATGAAAGGCCTTGTCCCCCGTGAAATCTCCTTTCAGCTCTTCATCCAGGCGGGTCAGGCCGATCTTGAGCACCCGGTCGAACTGCTTCTCCTCCGCTTCAACTACTTTGGCCACACGTGCGGCGGAGTCGATCAGGTCGGGGTACGCACCCTGCATCTCGTCGCGGACCGCATTGACCATCTCGTAAAGGAAAGGTTGCTCCTGGCCCAGGAGGCGACCGTGGCGGATTCCGCGGCGGAGAATCTTGCGCAACACATAGCCGCGGCCTTCGTTGGAGGGCAGCACCCCGTCATTGATAAGGAACGTAGCTGCGCGGGCGTGGTCGGCGATGATGCGAAGGCTGGCGTTGGCGAGGTCGTTCGGAGCTCCCGTCAATTCTGCGGCACGCTTGATGAGAGGCGTGAACAGGTCCGTCTCGAAGTTGGAGAGCTTGCCTTGCAGCACGGCGGCCACGCGCTCGAGGCCCATGCCGGTGTCGATGGAGGGCTTGGGCAACGGAGCGAGCTTGTAGCCGGTGGTTTTGCCGGCGGCGTCGAGGATGGCAGAGCGGTCGAACTGCATGAAGACGAGGTTCCAGATTTCGACATAGCGGGCGTCGTCCTGGCCGAAGGGCAAATCCTTGCCGGTCTCCGAGGCCTCAATGCCCATGTCATAGAAGATCTCAGAGCAGGGGCCGCAGGGGCCGGTCTCGCCCATCTGCCAGAAATTATCCTTGAGCCCGTATTCGCCGATGCGCTCTTTGGGCACACCCGCCTCGATCCAGTAGCCCTCGGCCTCGTTGTCGCGCGGAACCCCGTCGGCGCCCTCGAAAATGGTCACGTAGAGGCGGTCTTTGGGGATGCCGAACCACTCTGGGCTGGTGACCAGTTCCCAGGCAAAGGCGATGGCATCGCGCTTGAAGTAGTCGCCAAAGCTGAAGTTGCCCAGCATCTCAAAGAAGGTGTGGTGGCGGCGGGTAAAGCCCACGTTTTCCAAGTCGTTGTGCTTGCCACCGGCGCGCACGCACTTTTGCGAAGTGGTGGCGCGGGAGTAGTCGCGCCGCTCTGCCCCCAGGAACAGATCCTTGAACTGGTTCATGCCCGCGTTGGTAAACAGGAGCGTGGGGTCGTTGGCAGGCACCAGCGAGGAAGAATGCACACGGCGGTGCCCCTTCGACTCAAAAAAGCGCAGAAATGTCTCGCGTATCTCGTTCCCTGAGCGCAATTGCATAGCCTAATTAGTGTAATTGGCTGGGGGCGCGGATGCGGCGCAGATCAGGCTTTGGCACATGCCGGAGGTGGGAGGAATCATTTCTCAGTGTCTTCCACGTCGATCGATTCCAGCGCGGAGAGCGCTTCCTCGGGCACGTCCCACTGGCGGAGGATCTTGTAGATCACGCCGGTAGAAAAGCCGGCCGTGACCAGGCGGCGGATCACGCGGGCGGTCTCTTTTTCGTTCTCCGGCTTGCGGATGCGTTTGCGCTCGAGGTGCGCGCGGGCTAGCGCCTCCTCGTTGGTCTGGCCGTAGCGGGCGTCGAGAGTCTCGGCGATGAGATCGCCGGCCACGCCCTTCTTCTGCAGGTCCTGGCGGACGCGGCGGACACCGAGTTTTTCGTTCTCCTGGCGCAAGCGGGCGTAGGTCTCGGCAAAAGACTGATCGTCAAGATAGCACCTGTCTTTGAGCTGGGCCACAACTGCGGCGATGACAACCTCGCCCCGTTCACCCGGCTCGACGCGGGTCTTCATCAGCCGCCGCAAATCGGCCTCGGTGCGCATCTGGCGGCCGAGTGCCCTGGTGGCGTAGTCGTAAAGGCCGGCTTCGTTGAGGAAGGCGCGGGGCGATTTGGATTTGAAAGGCAGCTTCTAGCTCCTAGCTTCTAGCTCGTTCTGTTAAGGCTGAAGGCGGTATCCCACGTCTCAGAATCGAGACGTGGGGCACCCGGCTAGTGGCTAGTAGCTGCTTTTGCCGTCCACTGGTCCACCCAGTCATTCACTGTCTTGTACCACAGGCGCGCATTCTGTGGTTTCAGCACCCAGTGGCCTTCGTCGGGAAAGTAGAGCATCTTGCTGGGCACCTTGAGCCGCTGCAGGGTGTCGAAAAGCTGGAAGCCCTCGCTCACGTCGAGGCGGTAGTCGAGCTGGCCGTGAACGACGAGCGTGGGGGTCTTGAAATTTTTGGCCGAGAGCATGGGCGACCACTTGCGGAAGGGGTTCTCGCTGTCGGGTTTCCCATAGTAGTCCCACGGATGGCCTTTGAACTCCCACTCGTTGAACCACATCTCTTCTGTCGTTCCATAAGCCGATTCGGCGTTGAACATGCCGTCGTGGGAGACGATGCACTTGAAGCGATCGGTGTGGCCGAGAATCCAGTTGGCCATGTAGCCGCCGTAGCTGGCGCCGAGCGCGCACTCGCGGTTCTTGTCGATGAACGGGTAATGCTGCTCGGCGTAGTCGAGGCCGGTCATGAGGTCGGTAAAGGGCTTGCCGCCCCAGTCGCCGTTGACGCCATCGACGATGGCCTGGCCGTAGCCGGTGGACCCGCGTGGATTGATCATGACAACGACGTAGCCGTTGGCGGCGAAAAGCTCCGCGTTCCAGCGGTAGCTCCACGAGTCGCCCCACGCGCCCTGCGGGCCGCCGTGGATTAGGAATTTGACGGGATACTTCTTGGCGGGGTCGAAGGCCGGGGGGCGGATAATGAAGCCTTGCAGGAGTGTTTTGTCGGCCGCCTCAAACCAGAACGTCTGCATATATTGAAGTTCAAGGCCAGAAAGCAATCTGTCATTCAAGTGAGTTATGGGTTTCATCCCAGCCATGTCTAGCGGACACGCGAGAAGGCATCGATCCGATGTCCACGAATACTCCAGAACTGCTACTTCTGTGGGCTTTTGGGCTGTCGTAATCGACGCAATGATAGTCCGCCCGTCTGCAAGCGGATGAATGTCGCTAAATTCGCCTGGAAGCTGCGAGTTCATGAATTCTCCATCGAGATCAGCGATGAAGAGTGGCTCTTCCCCGGTTTGACTCGAAACGAAAAATATACGCCGCGAATCCGGTCCCCACGTAAACTCGTCTACCCATCGATCAAAGTTTGGCAGCACATCCTTGGTCGTTTTCGCGGTGCGGTCGTAGAGGACGAGTCGAAACTTGTCGGCTTCGTAGCCGGCGCGGGCCTGGGAGCGCCACGCCAGATATTTTCCGTCGGGTGAATAGGCGGGGTTGAAGTCGCCGCCGGGAGATGTGCTTACCTTGACCGGCTTGGCGGCGGGGTTGGTGAGGTCGAGCGTGAAGATGTCGGCGTTGGTGCTGATGGCCGGCTCGGGATCGAGATTCTCAGTGAAGGCGAGTTCCTTCGAATCGGGCGCAAAGGTGAAGCCGCCACCACCGCCGAGCGAAAAGGGCGGAACGTCGTGGGAATCATTGGGCGTGAGGTCGCGGATTCCACCAGTGTCAACCGAAACAAGAAAGAGATGGGACCTCTTGTCGCCGGTGAAGTGGTTCCAGTGGCGATAGAGCAGATGGGTGAAAATCTGCGCCTTGACCTTGCTGTCGGTGAGGGCCTTGTCCCTATCGGCGTTGCATCTATCCCCGGTACCCCCGTCCGCGGGGCTGATCGCGGGACAGTCGGGATAGACGGAGGAAGTGAATACCACGGAGTGGCCATCCGGCGACCACAGGGCATTATCCGCCCCAATCGAAATCGCTGTCAGCTTCTTCGGGTTGCTGGTTGCGCCGGTGGCGGGGTCGAAGTCCGCCAGCCATATTTGTTGGCCGCTTTCTCGACCAGAAAGGAAGAGCACGGAGTGCCCGTCGGGAGCAAACTGCGGGCCACTGTCGTTGGGCTGCGCAACCGCCAGCTTTTGCGGCTCACCGCCGGCAATCGCCTGCACCCACAGCTCCGCTGTTTTTGTGTTCTGGTCGAGATTGACGGTGGTGACGGAGTAGGCCAGCCATTTGCCATCAGGCGAGACGGCGGTTTCGCCCAGCCGTTTCATCTGCATCATGTCCTCAAAGGTCATGGGGCGCTTGGGCTGGGCGTTTTGGGCGGAATTGAAAGTGGAGACGACGACGAAAAGAAAGAGGATGAATGAAGTTCTGCGCATGAGATTCCTACCGGCGCACAGGGAAAGACCCAGAGTGCGCGAAGGAAAAGTGTACACCGGGCATGAGCGGCCTATGCGGCCTGGAGTTCCAGGATAATGGCGGCGCCGCGAGGCTCGCAGTTGACCGCCGAGGCGCGGCCGTTGTTGTCGCGAAGGATGGTAGCGCAGAGGTTCAGACCCAGGCCGGAGGTCTCGCCTTCTGCCTGCGTGGGAATGAAGGGGTCGAATGCGCGCGCGGGGTGAAGGAATCCCTGGCCCGTGTGGGAAATCACAATCTTCACGCGACCTTCCTCGGCAATGGCTTCCATGCGGACAGTTTTTTCGCCGGCCGCATCCTGCTTCTCGACTGCATCCATGGCGTAATGGAGGCAATAGAGCAATGCCTGGCGCACCTGTTGCGGGTTGCCCAGGACGCGGGGGAGCGAGGGCGCAATCTGGAGGCGAAAGTCGATGGAGCGGTGTACGAATTCAGAGCGGTGCAACTGCTCCATGTCGGTGAGCAACTCAGTGATCGAGATGGCTGCGAGATGTTCGCTTTGCGAGCGCGACATGCGGGAGAGGCTTTCCAGCGTAGACCGCATGTGCCGGGCTTCGGTCAGAATGGCTTCAACGGCGCGCTGCGCCTGGGGGTGGAGCTCCTCGGTTTCCTCAAGCAGCGAGGCATAGCCGAGGATCACGGTGAGCGGATTGTTCAATTGCCGGGTCACGTTATTGGCCATCTGGCCGAGCCCGGCAAATTTCTCCGCGTCAATCAGCTTCTCCAACATGATGGTCTGGCTGCGGGCGGATTGAATGCGCGCCGCCAGCATCTCCACGGGAAACAAATCATCGGCGCGGATGGGTACATCCGGCTCGCGGTCTCCGGTCAGAAACAGGACGCCTTCGGTGGCCGACCGGCCATAGAGCGGGGTGGCCAGAACCGTGGTGAGCCCCAGGCGGATGAGATCGTCGCCGGGAAGAAGCCAGGGCTCCAGATCGAGGACCAGGGTCTGGCTATGTTGGACGGCAGGTGTGCCCGATCCGGGAGCCAGAAAGCCGGCAACCGGGATGCGGGCGACCAACGCCTCGAGCGCATTTGCTGTGGCTTCGTCCAGTCCGGCAGAGCCGGCCACGCGGAAGGAGCCCGAGCCATGCAACAGGATGAGCGTGACCCCGGAGAAGCGGCTGTTGGTAACGACACTCTCGCATATCTGGGTCGCCTGCTGGTCAAACTCTTCCACCCGGCGGCGGGACAGGGTAAGAAACGTGTAGGCTTCCAGTTCCTTGCGCGCGCGGTGTTCCCGCTCCTCCGCGTCCCTCTTGATCTCCAATTCGTCTTCCAGGGCAAGGAGAATCAGACCCAGCGCGGCAACCACGCTTCCCATAAGGTCGATGCGAACCAGGTTGACGTGCAACCCTGGATTGGCCACGACGACGGGCAAAGCCTGCGCAATGCCTAGCGACCACGCCACAAACCCCAGCCCGGTCAACAAGGTCCCCAGTGAGAAGCGCCGGAAAGCATAAAAGACGAGCATGGCAGTAGTTGCGTGCAGGGCACACTCGACAAACACCAAGGGCCAATCGCGCCCCAGAGTGACACAAATCCAAAGACCGGCGCCGCCGAGCACGATGCACAGGCCCAAGCCCAGCCAGGTGGGCATGTTGGCCCTGCTGTAACCCCAGAAACAGCCCACAAAGAGAGAGAGCGCGCCCAGCACCGGGAAGATTAGAAACGGAAGTCCCACGGGCAACCCGCCGCCGTAGACGCCAAAAAGCAGAATGGCGTAAATGACCAGGGGAATGGCAAACGCGATGGCGTAGAGAATACGCATCCGGCCGAGGCGGAACTTGCGCGGCGAAAACGAGGCCAGCAACAAGGCCGCGCTGATTTGGGCGGCAGCTTGTCCGGCAGCGGCAAACCATGGATGCGCCAGTGCGTCGGAGCCGTCCCACCACCCTAACGTATAGTTTTGCAGCAGGCGGAAAGCGGCAAAGAGAAAGCCAAGAAACCACAGCAGCGGGCGGAGATCCCGCGAGCGCCAGTAAAGGTGAAAAAACGCCGGCAGCAGGAGGACGGTTAGAATGAGCGCGGGAAGGTGGTAGGTATCGGGCATGGAAACCGGAATTCTCCTTGAACCATCTCCTGGTGGAAAGCGCGATCAAACTCTGCAGCGCGGTTTCGGTCTGAGGTGTTCTAAAACTAATAACATTAGCTCATTTGGTTGACCTTGCGCGGCAAATCATACGTTGCCAGCTTCTCGGTGGACCGACCGGGGGCAAATTGGTGAGGTGATAATGGCACAGGTCCGGGATAGTCGTGCCAACGTGCCATTCTTCAGACCCCCGTCGTCAGTGTAAATGCGTCTAAGGTGGTAGACAGAGAGCGATTAAGGGACTTCCGATGGATGACCATACTTCCACCTTCATCGGATCCCGGGGAACCGCCAGGGAGGAGTCCAGGAAGGTGAATAGACGGATATGGATGGCAGTCGCAGCAGCCGGGCTTTGCGTCCTGGCAAGCTCTGCGCAAGATAAGGACAGCTTTACACCCATGGCCCTCGACGCGGGCTTCGGGCACATGGATATTACGCCGCCGGCGACGCCTCCGGAGGAGATTATCCGCAAGTTTGCCGCCAAGGAAAGCGAGTTTCAGGAGGCGCTGAACCACTACACCTATCGCCGCATCGCGCGGGTTGAGACCGTGGACGACGACAACAAAGTGGATGGCCAGTACTACGAGGTGGACGACGTGATCTTCGACCCCTCAGGCAAGCGCGTGGAAAAGGTGGTTTTCGCGCCGCAAAACACACTGCAAAGAGTCATCATGTCGCCTTCGGACATGCAGGACATCCAGCGCGGGTATCCCTTCGTTCTTACCACTGAAGATATCGGGCAATACGACGTGAAATACGTCGGCCGGCAGAAGGTGGACGAGGTGGACTGCTACGTCTTCGAAGTGGCGCCGAAGCAGATCGAAAAGAATAAGCGCTACCTGCAGGGGCGCATCTGGGTGGACGCGACCGATCTGCAGATCGTGGTGACCGACGGGAGGATGGTGCCCGACGACACGCGCAAAAATCACGAGGACCTGCACCCGCCCTTCATGACATGGCGGCAGCAAGTGGACGGCCACTACTGGTTCCCGGTCTACACCAAGGGCGAGGGCATTCTCCACTTTGCCGGGGGCAACTACAGCATGGCCCAGGACGTGCACATTCGCGACACCGTCAAATACACCGAATACAAGCGATTCGGATCAACAGCCAAGATCATCTACGAGGGGCAGGACATCACTACGCCCAAGAATCAGCCTGATCAGCAGCCGAAACCCAAGCAATAGCGATTCGCGGACCGCTGCTCCTCAATAGAACAGGTACTTGCGCCAGCGATCGTCGCCGCGGCCCAGCATGCGCATGATCTGGCGGCTGGTGTGTAAGGAGAAGGGACGCGGCTCGCGCATCAGACCCATGTCATCCATCTCAGCCAGCAGGCGGTTGCCCTTACGACGGTTGCAGGCATGACAGCAGGCAACGAGATTCTCCCAGGAGGAGCTGCCGCCCCGGGAGCGGGGAATGACGTGGTCCAGCGTGAGTTCGCTGGAGGGCAGCACAACGCCGCAGTACTGGCAGGAGTTGCGGTCGCGCAGCAAGATATTCTTGCGCGACAGGGCACGGGTCTGGTAGGGGATGCGGCGGTATTCGAGCAGGCGAATGACTGAGGGCATGGCGATGCGGCTACGCTGGGCATGGAGGGTCAAGCCGTGTTCTTCCTCGGTGCGCGCAATGCCCTTGAGCACCAGCACCAAGGCGCGCCGCGCACCGCAGATGTTGATGGGCTCGTAGGATGCATTGAGCACCAGCACGGGCATTTGCAAGATATGGCTGGACTGCAACGCGGCGTGGTCCCCGGCCACCGCCGTGACCTTGGCGACGGACTTCTGTTTGCGTGCATGAATCATAGCTTTTCCCAGCGACATCCTTTATCCCCTCGTCAAAAAGATGGTTGATCCGTTGAGTACAAGCTTTCCGTTTCAAGATTGGCAGGCAGCAGGTTCCCGGGTATATCCCGCACGGTTGCTGAATCGCTGTAAAAGGCAGTTTCGCGGCGCTCGATAGTTGCGCGGCGCGCCCGGGCCAGCGTGGCTACCCACACAGTTTTCGCCCCGGCCTTGAGCAGCGCCTGTGCGGCGGCGCGGGCGGTGGCGCCGGTGGTCAAAATGTCGTCAACCAGAAGAACATGCTTTCCGGCGACGGTCGCCGTATCGGGAACATGAAATGCGCCGCGCACGTTCAGGCGGCGCTGGCGCAGCGTAAGGCCGGCCTGACTGCCGGTGGCGCGCAAGCGCATGAGCACACTGGGGGCCAGGGTCAGCCGCCATGCCGGATGCGTCTTGCGCAGGAACCCCAGCGCTTCAACGGCCAGCAGGCGCGCCTGGTTAAAACCGCGCCCGGCGTATTTGCTGCGGTGCAGGGGCACGGGAACCACCAGCATTTCGGAAGGCGCTTCAGAAGCCAACTGTGCGATAGCCGCAGCCAGCATCCGACCGAGCCCCCGGGACGCTGGACGCAATCCATCGTATTTCAGTGCATGGATTGCCTCTTTCATCCGGTCCTGATATGGGCCGTAAGCCACAGCGCGCACAAACGGCGGCGGCACCAGCCGGCAGGTGCGGCAAACAGGAGCGGAGAGGCTTGAAATGGGCGCTGGAGAACTGAGGGAATCGCCGCAGCGAACGCACAAAGGGCCGCTTTGGACCGGGAATTCCGTCCAGCAGGCAGCGCAGATTGGCACGAGGGAGAGGCGCGGCAGCGGAGAGCCGCAGAGAGGGCAAAAACTGGGAAGGAGGATACAACCCACAGCATCCATGTGACTTCGGAGCACGCGAGCCACCGCGCGCCAGCGGGAAGTCTCCGATGGTGGAACGTCGAACGTCAGTGAACCGTAGTCCCTGCGGAAGACGCACCTCACATGCAGCGGGCGAAAAAGGAGCCGCCTTGCCGATCAGTATACGCGGAGAGTGGCAGCGACGCCATTGCGCTGCGTGAATTGAGCAACAACATCGGGATCGAAATACTGTACCCACGACGGCGTGCACAGAGTGGTTAGGCAATAAGGCTGAAAGGGATTTCGAGTATGGCGGGAGCGCAATTCCGGGAAAGATCTGGGATCGAAAAAGCGGAACCGGCCCCGCCGGGTGGACTCCATCTCTTGCAGAAATCCACCCGGCGCGCTTCCGGTGGTCTGCCGGTAATCCCGGCTCTAAAAGACACCCGCGAGAAAGACCTCGGTGGAGTGTACTTTTTCGGTATTCACTCCGCACTCGGCCAGCAGAGCTGGCGACAGGGTGATGACCGGGCAATGCGCGTGGGCCAGTACCTTATACACCACGCCCTGACGGGCAATGGCGGCAAAAGCCGAGGCTCCCTGCGCACCCAGCACCATCAGGTCGGCCTGCTGAGCCCTGCTCTGGTAGAGCAGTTCCTCGGTCGGGTCGCCCGGCGCCACAATGGTCTGCAGCGCAATCTTCTGCGCCAACTCCTCCGGCACCAGCGAGCGAAGATCGGCCTCCACTTGATCGATGGTGCGACTGGCAAGAACCTCGGCACGCTCCTGAGGCCGGATCACATGCTGCAGGACAAGGCGCGCGTTATGCTGTACGGCCAAGGTGGCGGCAAAGCGAGCTACCACATAGCTGCTTTCGAGCAGGCTGATGGCACACAAAATGGTGCGGGTGGCAAAGTTGCGGAAGGCACCATCCACGGCCTCGCGACCCACGATGCACACCGGAACCTTGGCGGTGCGCAAAACGGCCTCTGCCACCGAGCCCACGAGAAGCTTGCCGATGGGGCCGGGCGAATGCGTACCCATCACAATGCGATCGATCTCCCGCTCACGCAGGAAGCTGAGAATCTGGTCTGCGGCCAGACCGGGCCGCACCACGATCTCGCACCGGACTCCTGCCTCTCGCGCGCGCTGGGCAAGAGGTTCAAGATGATGTATTTCCGCCCGGGCGGCTGCGGCGTAGTCGTAATAACGGATGCCTGAGGTCTCAGACGCGGCCACTACCAGCGTGTCATAGGCGTGAAACAGGATGAGGTCCGCGGCAAATTCCCTGGCTTGCGCCAAGGCAAAGCTGAATGCTTTCTCATTGGCGGGGATCTCGGAGGCAAAGAGGATGGAGGAGGGCTTGCTCCACCCTGGCTTGAATGTAGCGGCCATGGGAACCTCCCTGAACTGCGGGTATGAAGTGTGGCATCTTCGGTATCGGTTTACGGTGCTCCGCGGCACATGGCCAGGTGATCTAAATCACCCCAAAATTGCGACCTTACCCCAGAATTCCGTCCGCCAGAAACCAGCGCCGCCACAATATCGACGCAGGTCTCGAAACCTTCGTTCAGCCGAGACCAGCATTTTGCTCCGATCCCAGGCGGTTGTCCAGCCGGGGAAGGACTGACCCCTCGATTCAGGGAGATGAGGTGATCTGAATCACAGCCTTCGATGCACCCGGGCTGGTCTTCTTGGGGAGAGTTGAGGCGTTCCCCCGCCGCTGGATACACTTCCTGGGCTGGCTCGCCGCGATTCCGCTGGAGGCCACATGCAACCGATGCAGAATATTCCCGCCCGAGGCGGGTTGAATTACGACGAAACTCCCTTTCTTGCCATCTGGGAGGTCACCCAGTCCTGTGACCTGGCCTGCAAACACTGCCGCGCGGCTGCCCAGCCCATTGCTCACCCCGACCAGCTGACAACGGCCGAGGGAAAGGCGCTGATCGACCAGATCGCCGCCATGCAAGTGCCTATATTTGTGTTTACGGGCGGCGATCCGCTGAAGCGCGCGGACGTCTTCGATCTGATCCGCTACGCCGCAGAGAAAGGCGTGAAGGTCGCGCTCACTCCCAGCGCGACACCGCTGCTGACGCGTGAGGCCATCTTCAAGATGAAAGAGGCCGGCCTGGTCAGATTGGGTATCTCGCTGGACGGCTCAACGCCGGAAATTCACGATGCATTCCGGGGTCTTCCGGGGGCGTGGGCGCGGACCATTCAGGCCATCGAGTGGGCTAACGAGGCGGGGATTCCCATCCAGGTGCACTCCACCATCAGCCGCCACAACGCTCACGATCTGGACAACCTTTGCGCACTTTTCGAGCAACTTTCCATCGTGATGTGGAATGTCTTCTTCCTGGTTCCGGTGGGGCGCGGCCAGTTGGGTGATCTGCTCTCGGGCGAGGAGTTCGAGCAGGTCTTCGGCAAGATTTACGAACTCTCGCAACGGGTGAACTTCCAGATCAAGACTACCGAGGCGATGCACTACCGCCGTTACCTGCTGCAGCACAATCTGGAGGAGCGGCGCATGGGTCACGGGCATCCGCACGCTGCGGCTGCAGCAAAGGAGTACGAGGCTGGGGCACCCACCAGCGACGCGCACGCGCGTACTACGAGCTGGGCTACCCGCCGCGTGAACGACGGCAAAGGCTTTCTGTTTGTTTCTCACGTAGGCAACGTGTATCCCAGCGGATTCCTTCCCATTCATGCCGGCAATGTGCGCCAGACGCCACTGGCGGAGATCTATCGGAACGCGCCTATCTTCAAGTCGTTGCGCGACACCAGCAAGCTGGAAGGCAAGTGTGGGGCCTGCGAGTACAAGGAGATCTGCGGCGGCTCGCGGGCGCGTGCCTATGCGGTGACGGGCGATCCGCTGGCGCAGGAGCCCTGCTGCGTGTACCAGCCGCGTAACTGGGTCCCTCGCGAAGAGAAGGAGCCGGCGGCTGTCTGCCAGCCGGAACTGTACCCGCTGGTCACCCTGTAGGCTGGGACGCAGGCGAGGAATTACTTCTGTATTTTCGACTCTCCGCGTAGAGTCGCATTCGCGGTTTTACGCAGCCAGCCTCAGTGCCCGCTGGCGTCTGCTTTGCCCTTGAACCGGCTGTAAACAAAGACGATGTAAGCGACGGCCAGGGCCATACCGAAGCTCCACCAGACCAGGCCTACGGCCAGCGTATGAGGCCCGGAGATGGCGCGGCTGAGAGTGATGTCGCGGTCCGAGCCTGTTGTGGCCGGCAGCAGTGTCGGATATACGCCCCAGCACGCTCCCGCGAGCATGAAGAAGAGATAGAGGCACGAAGAGAGGAAAGCCTTGACCGGTTGCATCTTGCGATTGAATAGCCAGGCTGCGGCCAGCGACGCCACCACTCCCACAGGCACAACAAAGGTGAACGGATAGCTGTAGTAGTTGTCCAGGCTCTGCGGGCGAACAACGATGGTGGCAACCAGGCTGACCACGGTGAGCAGGACCACGATCAGCCACAGCGGGGTGACGATGCGGCGGGCGCGCTGGGCCAGGTCGCCCGAGGTTTTGATGGTGAGCCAGAGCGCGCCATGCAGGGTGAGCGCAGCCAAAGCTACGAGGCCGCCGATGACCGTGTACCAGTCAAGAATTCCGGGGCTTGGTCCGGGCTGCCAGTTGGTCCACAGGGGCAGGAAGAAGTATCCGTCTGCTTGCAGGGGCACACCACGAAGCACGTTGGCCAGTGCGGCGCCGAAGAAAATGGCGAGCAGAGCGCTGGCCAGTCCGAAGACTCCGTCGAGCAGAGCGCGCCATACTCCTACGTCGATGTGATTGCGCAATTCCAGGCTTACACCGCGCAGCACCAGCAGCCAGAGCACGATCATGAGCGGCAGGTAGAAGCCGCTGAAAGCCGAAGCGTAAAGCAGCGGAAAAGCGAAGTAAAGTGTGCCGCCGCCAGCCAACAGCCACACCTCGTTGCCGTCCCACACCGGACCGATGCTGCCCAGGGTGGCGCGGCGTTCCGCTTCAGTGCGCACCAGAAAGAGGTGCAGCACGCCCACACCGAGGTCGAACCCGTCGAGCACGACATAGCCCACGATCATCACGGCAACCAGCCAGAACCAGATGAAACCCATCATGACGAAACCTCTGATGCATGAACCATGGTCAAGAGTTGTGGTGCCCGACTCTTCTCAAAGAAGAAGACGTAATTGGTGGAGCGCAGATCATTTGCCGAACCTCCCGCATTCGGGTCAATCCGCGTGGAGCGCTTCGGCGGTGACTTCTTTCGGCTCCGGGCCACGGCTGATCTCGCGGTAGACCAGTACGGTGAACAGCAGACCCAGTAGCGCATAGAGCCCCATGAATCCCAGCAAAGTGAATAGCCCGTTGCTGGCCGAGACGGTGTTTGAGTAGCCCTCGCTGGTGCGCATCAGGCCATAGATGAGCCAGGGCTGACGGCCAATTTCCGCGGTCAGCCAGCCGGCGGTATTGGCAATATAGGGCAGAGGAAAGCTGATCAGCAGCAACCACAGCATCCAGCGCACGGTGTAGATTTTCCCCCGCCACAACAGAAATGCAGCCACAATCATCAAGAGCACGAACCAGGTCCCCAGACCGGCCATGATGTGGTAGGCGTAGTAGAGCAGCGGCAAGGCAGTGGGCCACTGGTCGTGAGGAAACTGATCGAGGCCCTTCACTTCGGCCTTGGTAGTTCCGTAGATGAGAAAGCTCAGCGCGTCGTTGACCACGAGAGGGTTGTCGATGAGGCCGGTCTCCTCGTTGGGCTGGCCCATGAGCACGATGTCCGCGCCAGCCTCGGTTTTGAAGAGGCCTTCCATGGCGGCCATGGCGGCAGGCTGGTTGCGCGCCACATACTTGCCGTGCAGGTCGCCTGTGGGAAAGATGATGAGGATGGTGGAGATGACGCCGGAGATCACGCCCACCTTGAGAAAGATGCGGCCATAGTCGTGGATACGTCCATCCAGCAGGTAGAACGCGCCGGTTGCGGCCATGACGAAGCTGGCGGTGACCACTGCTCCGGTCATGTTGTGCGCGTATTGGAGCAGGGCCCAGGGGTTCAGCAACAGTTGCCAGAAGCTGAGCACCTCAAACTGGCCATTCGGCAGTTGCGCGTAGGAGACCGGGTGCTGCATCCAGGCGTCGGTCACAATAATGAAGAAGCCCGAGATCCACGACCCCACGAAGACCATCACCGCCGAGAACCAGTGCATGACCTTGGAGAGACGCTTTTCTCCGTAGAGAAACAGGCCCAGGAATGCCGACTCCAGGAAGAAGCTGAAGACACCCTCCATGGCGAGGGGCTGACCGATTACTCCGCCGGAGAGACGCGAGAAACGTGCCCAGTTGGTGCCGAACTCGAACTCCATGGGAATGCCGGTGACCACGCCGAAGACGAAATTGATGCCGAAGATGCGTCCCCAGAATCGCGCTGCGCGGTCCCACTGTGCGCTGCCGGTACGGAGGGCCACCGTCTTGAGCACCACGATCAGCAGCGCCAGCCCCATGGTGAGCTGAGGGAAAAGATAGTGGAAGGTCACCGTGAAGGCGAAATGCAGGCGGTGAATCAATTCAGCGTTCATGGGGGAAACTCCTGACTAGGGACGGGGCAACAGGAAATGGGGCAAGAAGTCCCCTGCGCTGGATTCGGAAAGCGGCCGGTGTTGGGTCCATCAATCCATGCATAGATTGCCGATATCGATGCTAGCGCTGGCGAGTGACTTGAATCACACGCGTTCTACAGGCGTCGAGTTGATTCTAATCCTGTTGGAAACGACTATCCCCACCATACGGCAGATTCCCCAAGCAGAACAATGTCGGTGCGGAAACTGTTCTAATAGAGTGTTGAGGTAGCGATGCGAACTGCAATCATTGGCGGAGGCATAGCGGGGTTGGCAGCCGCTTATGAGTTGGAGAAGGCGCGGGCGGCTGGTGCGGCGGTGGAGTACACGCTGTTTGAGGCGCGCGAGCGGCTGGGCGGCGTGCTGGCCTCGGAGACTGTGAGAGGCACAGTGCTGGAGCGGGGTCCTGACTCTTTTATCAGCGAGAAGCCGGCCGCAGCCGAGCTTTGCCGGGAGCTGGGACTCGGTGACCAACTGACCCCGTCGAACGACGTGGCACGCAAGACCTACGTTGTAGTACGCAACAAGCTGGTGCCCCTGCCGGATGGGCTCATGTTTCTGGTGCCCACCAAGCTGATTCCCACAGCGCTGACGCGGCTATTCAGCCCCATGACCAAGGTGCGCATGGCGCTGGAGTTGCTGCATCCTCCGCGCCCCAGCGGCCACGATGAAGCAGTGGCCACCCTGGTGGAACGGCATTTTGGCGCCGAGGCCGTGGACCGGCTGGCCGATCCGCTGCTCTCCGGCATTTTCGGCGGTGACTCCTCGCAACTGAGTGCACGCGCAGTGCTGCCTCGACTGGTGGAGATGGAAACCAAGTACGGCTCCCTCACCCGCGGCATGTTGGCAGCACACCGCCAGATGCGTGCCCGAGCCGCGAGCCTTGGAGGGACGAAAAACCAGGGCAACGGACGGACTGCACCGCGAGGCATCTTCACTACCTTGCGCGGGGGCCTGCAGCAATTGGTGGACACGCTGGAAGCACGGCTTGAACCCGCCTGGGTGCGTCGGTCTACACCTGTCAATGGACTGGGGAAAACAGAAAGCGGATGGCAGGTTCGTGCAGGCGGCGCCACGGAGATCTACGACGCGGTGGTTATGGCGTCGCCGGCCTGGGCGGCGGGCGTACTGCTGGGCGAGGTGGACGCGGAACTGGGCAATGAACTGAGCGGTATTCCCTATTCATCGTCGATTACCTTGAACCTGGTTTACGACGAAGCCAAACTGGGCCGGCTGCCGGATGGTTTCGGCTTTCTGGTTCCGGCCAGCGAGCGCCGCTCGATGCTGGCCTGCACGTTTGTCCACCGCAAGTTTCTGGGACGGACACCGCCGGGAAAGGCGGTGCTGCGGGCCTTTCTGGGCGGCATGAACAACGAGGCTCTGCTGGCCGAAACGGATGCTGCGCTAGTGGCTACCGTTCGTCGCGAGTTGAGCGAGATTCTGGGCGAGAAGATTATCGCCTCGCACGTGGAGCCGGAGGTAGCGCAGGTTTCGCGGTGGCAGCGAGCCATGGCCCAGTACTCGGTGGGACACCAGGATCGCATTCAGCGCATCACCGCACGCGTGGCAGCCCTGCCGGGATTGCGACTGGCCGGAAACGCTTACGACGGAATCGGCATTCCCGACTGCATCCGGCTCGGACGGAAAGCGGCGAAGGAGCTGATAGCCGGGTTCGCAACAGCTTCCCGATCCTAGAGCATCATCTGGGCACAACCGGCAGCACCAGCGCGCTTGGATGTTCGCGGTCGTGGAGGACGGTGTTGGTCGCCTTCACAAACGTTGCGTCCTCCGCGGCGCTCGTGCCGGTGTTCAGGTTGCGGTCAAAGCGCGGAAAGTTGCTGCTGGAAACTTCAACGCGGATCCTGTGGCCCTTCAGGAACACGTTGCTCGTAGACCACATGTCGATTTTGTACTCGTAGATCTTGCCGGGCACGATGGGTTTTGCCTCGCTGGTAGATTCGCGATAGCGCGCGCGCAGAATGCCTTCAGTCAGATTCTGCGCAAAGCCGTCCGGACCTACGTCTATCAATTTGGCGGTAAAGTCGGTGTCGGCGGCGGAAGACTGTGCGAACAGGTCGAGAGTCACCAGGCCGGTCACTTCAGTGTCATGATCGAGGGGCGGCGTGGAATAAATCAGCACATCGGCACGGCTCTCCACTTCCTTCTGATCCCTGGGGCCGGGCGCCAAGTGCACGCTGTCGCAGCACAAAGGTCCGCCCACCGTTGGAACGGGGTTGGCTGGGTCGTAGACAAAGCTGTCCGGAGCTTCCCTGGTCGCAGGAGCGACCGAGATGGAGCCATCACCGGAAGCACTGTTGGCCTTGCCGGCGGAGTGCAGAAAGTAGCTTGTCTCCTGGGCGCGCTGCAGAGGCCAGTCGTCCTCATAGCGCCACTTGTTCTCGCCCATAACGAATATCTTGACCGGCTTCTCTGTGGCGAATTCATTTTGCTTGCCCTGGAGCAGGTATTCGTACCACGCGAGGGTGACGGCGTTCTCGTCAAAAACCGCATCGGGACCGAAATCGACGGTGCCGACGGTGCGGTCCCATCCGGAATGCCCGCCAATCGCGATCAGCAACCGCTGCCCGTTGCGGGCCGCCTCGCTGCCGCCGTGGGCTTTGATGCCGAGATAGTTGCGCAGTGAGCCGCCCTGGAAGAGGTCGTACCAGGCGGCAATAGTGAGTGCGGGCACCTGGATGGAGGCGAAGTTCTCCTCAATCGACCATTGTTTCCAATAGCTGTCGTAGGCCGGATGGTCGAGCCAATCAAGAAAGTAAGGCGCCAGAACACGGGTCAGCACGGCGCCATTTGCGCCGGTCTGGATATTGAAGACGGGGTACTGCTTCAAGGGCAAGGCGTTGCTGCCGAGGAGGGCATTTGTGCTTTGCCGGATGGCACGGTTGGCCGTGTCTTGCGCCAGGCCCGAGGTCCACGATTCATCGAACCATTGCTCGAAGGCGCCGCCCTGGTAGGTCCAGTTTTCGTGATAGTTGCTGGCCGTCACCACGGGGCAGATTCCGGCCAGGTGGGGCGGATGGCCGATGGCGGTGAGCATCTGCGTTGCGCCCACATAGGAGCCGCCGAACATGCCCACCTTTCCGTTGGAATGAGGCAATGCGGCCGCCCACTCCACCGTGTCGTAGCCGTCGTCGGTTTCGTGCTTGAAGGGGTACCACTCGCCCTCGGAGGTATAGCGTCCGCGCACATCCTGCACCACCACCATGAATCCGCGCGCCACAGCCTGGTGTGCGAAGACGGAGGCATTGTTCTTGTCGTAGGGGGTGCGTTGCAGCAAGACCGGGAACGGACCTTCTCCGGCAGGCCGGTAGATGTCGGCGTAGAGCGTGACGCCATCGCGAGTCTTCATGGCCACCCCGCGCTCCACCGACACTTCGGAAGCGGATTGACCCAGGGCAGAGAGCGAGGGCAGCAGCGAAACTGCAAAGGCAAACAGGCAAAGTGTTTTCTTGAGCATGAGTTTCCCCGGCGGCGAATGCCGAGACCATTCTATAGGCATTGCGCCGCGGGGAATGGGATGCGGCCTTGAGGCGGATCGGTTACATCCCGCCTTTACCGAGGAGGATACCGATGCCGTAGGTGACCGCGCCCTCGACGGCGCCGACTACGGTCATCTCGAAACCGGAGGACCACCAGGAACGCACGGTGATGAGGCTCTTGGCTGCGCCGACAGCGAAGTGCGCGGCCAGAGAAATGACGGCGGCGGCAATGACCGCTTCAATTCCATGCATGAAGAAGAAGGGGATGATGGGGATGGCGGCGCCAACGGCCGTTGAAAGCGCGCCGGAACTGGCTGAGACGATAGGATTGGCAAGCGCTTCCTCTGAGGTGCCAAGCCGTTCGCCGGCCAGGGCGCGAAGCAGCTGGCCGGGGTCGTTGGCGATGTGGTTGACCATGTGGTCGGCATCCGGCTCAGGCAGGCCCTTTACCTGGTAGTAGAGCGAAAGCAGTTCGCGGGCTTCGGGGCCATTCAGGTGGATGGCCTCGCGCTCACGCGCGATTTCAGCATGGTAAATTTCACGCTCGCTCTTGGCCGCCAGGTAGGCGCCGGAGCCCATCGAAAGGGCGCTGGCGATCATGCCTGAAAGACCAGCCAGCAGAACATACTTGCTGTCGCCGGCGGTGGCGCCGGAGACGCCAGAGACGATGCCGAAAATGGCGCCGAGGCCGTCGTTCACTCCGTAAATGGCGTCGCCGATCCAACTGCCGGGCTGCTTGCGGCCCTCATTACGCTTGGCCAACAGCTCATCGAGAACGGCCTGGGCGTCCACCTTGGGAGCGCCGATCGGCGCGGTGTAGTGGCCGCGCAACAGCGAACCCAGTTCGCGGAAGTGCTCTTTTTCGTCCTCGATGACGTGTTCGAGGATGGCGACGGAGCCCTCGTCCCCCAGATCCTTCAACTGGGTTCCATAGTTGGCGATGTGGCGGCTCTCTTCAATTTCGAGGCGGCGCAGGGCCATCTTCGGTCCGCCGGCACGGTTAGCCAGCGAGTTTGCTTCACCACCCGGGTTGCCGTGATAGACGGGCGTGGGGCCGCCCAGTTCCTCGATGCGGCCCGCCCACAGTGCGGCGTGCTCCAGCTCGGCCTGGGCCAGGTGGCGCAGCACTTGGGCACGCACTGGGTCGGAGTCGCGATCGGCCAGGGTCAGGTAAGTATGGTAGCCCTCCATTTCGGCTTTCCAGTTCCCTTCCAGGGCCGCCAACACCTTCTTCAGCCTGGCACTGCTCAACACTGCAATGGCCACGTCCGTCTCCTTAGGTTTGATCTTGAGGATAGCCGAAAACGGCGCCGCTCCGGTAGCCCAGAACGGGGCCGGCGCGCGCCGCCATCTTCCCGGGGTGGTTTCACGTATAGTGTTCTGTGCGGCAAAACGGCCGAAGGCTCTGGCTGAATCGCAACGCGGTGGCGGGCTTCAAGCTGCCGACTGTAATCGACCCTCCCACGCCGGGCGCCACGAAGATGACCTTGCCGGGTAGAACACTTTCAGGAAGTGGGGAATAACCTCCTATGACGACACGATCGACACCATCCGCGGCGCTCACTTCACCCGGATACCTGGTTCCGTTCATCACGGTGACCGCGCTGTTTTTCATCTTCGGATTCATTACCAACCTGAATATGGCCCTGGTGCCGTATCTGCGGAAGTTATTTAATCTCCCTTATGGAGAGGCGATGCTGGCCGAGTCAGCCTTTTTCCTGGCCTACCTCGTCTTCTCCGCGCCTACGTCCAAGCTGATCGAGACGATTGGATACAAGCGGACGATGGTAGTTTCACTGCTGATTCAGATGGTGGGCTGCCTGTTGTTTGTTCCGGCAGCAAGGCTGGTGAGCTTTCCGCTTTTCCTTAGCGCGGTTTTCGTGGTGGGAGCCGGGGTTACCGCCTTGCAGACCTCGGCGAACCCGTACGTTTCTATCCTGGGACCCGAGGAGAGCGCTTCGATTCGGCTGAACCTGGCACAGGCGCTCAACTCCATTGGCGGAACCATCGCGCCGATCATCGCCGGTGCGTTCATCCTTACCGATCTCGGCAAAACGGCGACCCCGGCGGTCATCGCACACACGGTGCGCGGACCGTACATTGCCATTGCCGGCGGGTTGCTGATCCTGGGAGTTGCGGTGGCACTTTCACACCTGCCACCGATTGCTGAGACGAAGGCATTCCGTCCCGCCAAAGAGGGCGATCCGGTGTTGAGCCGCAGCATCTGGGGCTACCGGCACACGGTACTGGGAGCGCTGGGCATCTTCTTTTATGTGGGCGTGGAGGTGGGCCTGGCATCGATCGCAGTCAACTACTTCACGACCCAGGGCGTGAACACGGCTAAAACCGCCTCGTTTTTGCTCTCGCTCTATTGGTTCGGCGCGATGGTGGGACGCCTGCTGGGCGCATGGATTCTGACCAGGGTGAAGGCCGGAAAGCTACTGGGAGTCTTCGGCTTTACCGCCGCCGCGCTGATCACCATCTCGATGTTCACTTCAGGATGGGTGGCCATCGGGACGCTGGTGCTGTGCGGGTTCTTCAACTCGGTGATGTTCCCCAATATCTTTACGCTGGGCATTGCCGGACTGGGGCCGATGACCAGCAAGGGTTCGGGACTGATTATGACCGCGATCGTGGGCGGAGCCGTGATTCCGTTTCTTCTGGGCAAGTTGGTCGACTTTTTCGGAATGTTGGGCGATCCGGCAAAGATTCAGCACGCGTTCATTCTTCCCGTCGTGTGCTACCTCTTCATTGCCTACTACGGGCTGTGGGGCTCCAAACCTAGGCGGACTGTGACGGCGTAGGCTGGATGTTGTTTGAAAATTGGAGGCCCTCCGGCACCACGCTGGAGGGCCTTCGCATGTCTGAAAGCCTGTCAAAGAACTCGACGGCAGCGCCAGTGCGAGAACAGGGGGCCGGCATCGGAGGGAGGGCGCCGAGCAGCACGGCGACAGTCGCTGGTGTGTACCGATGAGTAACCCTACCCCCACTCCCCCGATTCTGTAGATAAAATATCTATTTCCACGTGTTTACGGGATGGGTCGCGCGGCAAAATATTGATTCCGCAGACGTTAGCCGCAGAATATAGATATCAAAGGAGTTAGACCTCCCTTTGGGGGCGCGGGGATCGTTCACACACCAAGTTCACCAAGACAGGCCCATTCCGCGCCCGACTGTGCGCAGCTTCCCGACCAGCGACTCGACTGGCAATGCTCCTTGTCTCCGGTGATCGACCTATCGACCCCCAACTCAAATTCAATTATGCGCCGCGCTCACATAATTCACTGCAAAAGGGCAGCCGCCGCCTGGGACGGGGTGCGGCCCGAAGGCCCTTTAACCACCCTTGCTTTCAATCAGAGCCAGCGCGAAGTTGAATGCGACTGCCACTCCACACGGCCCGCGACCTACAAATCCAAAGAAAATTAGGGCTAACAAGCATCCTATCGATTTTTGTTGACATGTATCGCAGATTGCAATAGAGTTATTGCAATCTGCGATAGAGATGCGAATCAAATCGCATTTCCCGCTTTCAGAAGACCATGAAGCTGGGCGAGAAAATCCGCTACTTGCGCGAGGTGGAGGGCAGCCTGCGAGGGCTGGACCGCGACCTCAGCCAGCAGGAGATGGTACGAGCGATCGAGGCTGAGACTGGTTCGAAACTGAGCCAGAGCTATCTCTCGCAGATCGAGAGCGGCGCTCGGCCTCACCTGACCAATACGACGCGACAGATTCTGGCGCGGTTCTTCAAGGTGCATCCCGGTTACCTGGTGGACGATCCGGAGGGCTACTCGCCCGAACTACAGAGTGAGTTACGCAACGTGGAAGACAAGCTGGACCTGTGGCTGGTTTCGGGCGCGGAGCGATTCCGGCGCGACCCGGAACTGAAGCGCGCCCTGCTGACCGCGGCGCGGCACGAGCACTCGCGGGAATGCCTGCTGCTGTTGGAAGCGATTCTGGAGACACCGGGCCTGATGCCGCGGCTAGCCGAGGTCCTGCGGCCAAAACATGAAAACAAGGCGCACGAAGCCAATGCGCAAAAGCCTGCTGTACGGAGACAGGGGGCGCAACGATGAATTGGGAGAGCTTTTACCTGATCTGTTTTCTTCTGGGGCTGTTGCTGAGCGCGATTTCGCTGCTTGGCGGGATGGGACATTTTGGCGGACACATTCACATTCCACATGCCCCACACCTGCCCAGCGCCGGCCATCTGCCGCATGGCGGAGCAGGACTGAGGGCGGGAACGGCCACCATTCCCTGGTGGAACGCATTCTCGATCATGATCTTCCTGTGCTGGTTCGGGGCAGCCGGGTATCTGCTGACCCGCTACGGCAGCTTTGTGGCCCTGGTAGTGCTGGTGCTGGCAGTAATTTGCGGAGTGGCTGGAGGAACGATTCTGTTTCTGTTCCTGACCAGGGTGCTTTTGCCCCACGAACGCGAGCTGACCGCGGAGGAGACGGACGTCGTTGGCGTGGTGGGCCGGGTTTCTTCAGCGGTTCGAGCGGGTGGAATCGGAGAGATGGTGTATGAGCAGCTGGGTGCGCGACTTTCGGTTCCGGCACGCGCAGAGGACGGCGAACCGATTCAAAAGGAGGAAGAGGTGTACGTTGTCCGCTACGAAAGAGGAATCGCCTATGTCCGGCGGTGGGAAGACCTGGCGGAAGGCAAAGATTAGGGAACGGGGAGAGCATTGGATTGCCAATGGGCTGTATGGGGCGAATGGCAACCGCAGTTCCCTGTTCCGCGATCCCTCGTAAACAACCCTCTCCCGGTGGAAAGGACCGGGAACCGAATGACGAACACGACTGTGCTGATGACGGATATGGCGATCCTGGCGGTGATCTTTCTGCTGGGAACATTGGCCAAGATTTTCCCGAAGAGCGGCCGCAACGCCGGTTCGAAGAACTGAACCATCAACCACTCACCTCCCGGGCGAAAGGGCCGGGAACGTAATGACGAATCAAATTGTTCTGATTGTTGGACTCGGGGTATTGGCGCTGATCTTTCTGATGGGCATTCTGGCGCGGATGTATCGCAAGGCCGGACCCAACGAAGCCTTGATTGTCTACGGATTCCGCGGTCCACGGGTCATCAAGGGCCACGGCACGGTGATCTTTCCCATGGTAGAGAACGCGCGGGAGCTGAGCCTGGAGCTGATGAGCTTTGACGTGGCGCCACAGCAGGATCTCTATACCAGGCAAGGCGTTGCGGTGACGGTGGAAGCGGTGGCGCAGATCAAGGTGCGCAGCGACCAGGCTTCGATCCTGACCGCGGCGGAGCAGTTTCTGACCAAGACACCGCTGCAGCGCGAGGGCCTGATCCGGCTGGTGATGGAAGGCCACCTGCGCGGCATCATCGGGCAGTTGACGGTGGAGCAGATTGTGAAAGAGCCGGAGATGGTGGGCGAGCGGATGAGGGCCACCTGCGCGGAAGACATGAGCAAGATGGGTCTGGAGGTAATCTCGTTCACCATCAAGGAAGTGCGTGACAAGAACGAGTACATCTCCAACATGGGCCGGCCCGATGTGGCCCGCATCAAGCGCGACGCGGAGATGGCCACAGCCGACGCCGAGAGGGACACGGCGATTAAACGGGCCACCGCGCTGCGTGAATCCGCGGTGGCCAAGGCGCAGGCGGACCAGGAGCGAGTGATTGCGGAGACCGCTTCCGCGACGCGCCAGGCCGAGGCGCAGCGCGATCTGGAAATCAAGAAGGCCGAGTACGCAGAGCAGAGCCGCCGCCAGCAGGCGCAGGCCGACAAGGCTTACGAATTGCAGACCAACATCATGCTGCAGCAGGTAACTGCCGAGCAGGTAAAAGTGCAACAGGTGGAGAAGGAAGGCCAGATCAAGGTTCAGGAAGCGGAAATCCTGCGCCACGAAAAGGAACTCATCGCCACGGTACTGAAGGGCGCAGAGATCGAACGGCAGCGCATCGAGAACCTGGCCACGGCGGAAAAGGCGCGGCTGACCACCGAGGCGGAGGGACGCGCAGCGGCCATTCGCTCCCAGGGCGAGGCCGAAGCCAACATCATCTTCCAGAAGGGTGAGGCCGAAGCCAAGGCAATGAGCGTAAAGGCCGAGGCTTACCAGGAATGGAACCAGGCTGCGGTGGTGGACAAGCTGCTGACCAACATGGCCGACGTAGTGCGTGCCATGGCCGAGCCGCTCAGCAAGGTAGACAAGATCACGATTGTGTCCACTGGCGGAGAGGATGCCGCCGGAGTGCACAAGATTACTGGTGATATGACGAAGATCGCGGCGCAGGTGCCAGCCCTGTTCGAGGCGCTGAGCGGCATGGACATCAAACAGTTGATGTCGAACGTGAAAGCGATCAGGCAGAGGCCTGAGGAGCAAAAGCTGGAGGATAAATAGCTTCCACCACGGGTTTCTGACCAATGTGCAGGGAACTGGGGGCTGGAACGATTGAAGCAGGATTGAAGCGTGGCCCCTCATCCATTCCGCACACGAGGCGGAATGGATGGGGGCACCCAGCATTTCATCCATGAAGTGAACAACGAACCACGGTTGCTGACAGCCGGCGAACATGGCCGGGAATCGACAGCTGAAGAGAAGGAGGACGCCATGTCATTGCTGGACCGGGTAAGCACATTGCTACGCGCCAATCTGAACGATCTGGTGGAGAAGGCTGAGGATCCTGAGCGGATGTTGAAACAGATTGTGCTGGACATGGAGAACCAGTTGCTTCAGGTAAAAACGCAGGTGGCCATCGCCATTGCCGATCAGCATCTGCTGGAGAAGAAGCGAGCCGAGCATGCGCAGCAGTCCGCGGATTGGCGGCGCAAGGCGGAACTGGCAGTGCAAAAGGGCCACGACGACCTGGCCCGCGCCGCGCTGGAACGGGCACTGAGCCACGACCAGTTGGCGGCGGGCTTCACCACCCAGGCCGAAGACCAGAAGCATGAAGCGGACGGTCTGCGCCAGGCCCTGCACAAGCTGGAGCAGAAGCTAAGCGAGACGCGCGCCCACTGCGAAATGCTGGTGGCTGAGCATCGCCGCGCACGCGTGGTGGGCCGGGCCACCAAGGCGCGCCAGGCCGTGGGCACGGATCAGGAAAATACGCTGGGGAGAATGAAGAGCAAGGTTCACATAAAGGCCGCAGAAAACGCAGCTGCCAGTGAGATTCTGTCTCCCGAGACGCTGGAGGACAAGTTCAAGGCGCTGGAGAGCGAGGACACGGTCGAGCAACTGCTGAACGAGATCAAAAGCCGGCAGGCTGCGCAGGCTTAGACACGGATGGTGGCGCATCCACTCTGCAACCACCCCGAGGCACTATGTGCACCTGCGAAGGCGGTTTCTCGTCTAAATTGTGTGTAGTTGGTTTCTCACGACGAAAAGCCGCCCACGCCGCGTTTCCGCCACGGGTTGCGCGAGCTCGGATAGTTTACCCTTGAGCTAGCCCTTCCCTGTCCATTTGCGCTTATGTGCGAGTTGGCCAAGCGGGCGCGGACTCCTCCTATGGTGAATGGATGCGCATAAGTTTCTGCCTACTTTCTTTAATGCTCGCAATGTGCATGGCCGTGCTTGTGCAGCCCTGCCCCTTGATGGCGCAGAATTCGCCCGCGAGCTTGAGCAAGACTGAGGCAGACGAACCGCCTGACGCCCCCCAACCGCAGTTTCCTGTGGTCGTGGCGGAACCGGATGGGTCGCAGGAGCTCGCCGGCCAAGGCCAGAATGGACAACAGCCTGCTCCGGCTTCCGGCACCGCGCAGGACAGCTCCAGTGCTCAGCCTGCCGCGGGGCAGACCGGGGACGAAAAAAGCAGAGACCAAAAGGCCCATGAGCAGATCAAGGAGCAGGAAAAGCAGCGCGTTCTGGGCATTATGCCGGCCTTCAACACGTCCTATCGCAGCGATGCTGTTTCGCTGACCGCGAAGGAGAAGATCAGCGTTGCCTTTCGTTCCGCGATCGATCCGTTTATCTTCGCGACCGCGTTGATTGTGGCTGGATATGGTGAGGTGGCCGACTCCGACAGCGGATTCCCCTGGGGAGCAAAGGGCTACGGAGAACGCGCCGGCGCCAAATATCTTGATGCATTCGACGGAACGATGATCGGCAACGGGTTCCTCCCTGCCGTGCTGCACCAGGATCCGCGCTACTTCCGGTTAGGTCATGGCACGACCCGGCACCGCCTGCTGTATGCCATGGCGACAAGCTTCATTTGCAAGCATGACAACACCGGCAAGTGGGAACCGAACTACTCCAACGTGCTGGGTAACATCGCTTCAGGCGCTCTATCCAATCTTTACTATCCGTCCACGGACTCCGGTTTTGGCCAGACCATCAGCAACGGAATGATCGTGACCGGTGAAGGCACGGTTGGCGCGCTCTTGCAGGAGTTCTGGCCGGACATCTCGCGGAAATTTCTGCACAAAGACCCTACGCACGGTCTCGATGCCCAGGCACGCGCGGCAGAGAAAACGGCGAAACAAGACAAGCAGAACTAGAGCGTGTTTCAAAAATAGGTTCGGCCTCAAATCAGGTACTTACGTGTGAGATGGGTGGGCTGTTGAGCTTCTGTCATGAAGAAGCGGCAGAAGCTGTTGACGGACGAACAGTGGAAACTGATTGAGCCCTTGCTTCCCAAGCCGAGGAGGCGACGCGATAATCGTGGACGGCCACCAGCCCCGAATCGAGCATGTTTCGAGGGCATACTTTGGGTTCTGCAAACCGGTGCCGCGTGGCGATTTCTACCCGGCGAGTTTCCATCTCCTTCGACATGCTGGGGACGATTGCAGCGTTGGCAAGAGAAGGGCGTCTGGCTCGATACCTGGCGGACTCTGCTTGGCGCACTGGACGAGCGAGGATTGCTCAAATGGGACGAGACCTTCCTGGATGGCAGCTTCGCACCGGCGAAAAAAGGGGCTCCGCAGTCGGAAAAACCAAGCGCGGCAAGGGCACGAAGTGGATGGTACTGGTCGACGGTCAAGGTCTTCCGATGGGAGTTCGGCTGGAAAGTGCCTCCCCCAGTGAAGTTAACCTTGCGGAGGCCACGGTCGCAGAAGTCCGCGTACCCCGTCCGCGCGGCCGCCCGCGGCAAAAGCCGAAGCGCATCATAGCCGACCGCGGCTACGATTCCGATCCGCTGCGTGAGCGGTTCAAAAAGCGCGGCATCGAACTGATTGCGCCGTACCGGAAGAACAACAAACGAAGACGCTATGAAGATGGCCGCAAACTACGTCGCTGCAAACGTCGATGGATCGTGGAACGAACCAATGCCTGGCTCGGACAATTCCGCCGCCTGCTGGTTCGCCACGAACATTTGCTCTCCATCTACTACGCCTTCTTTTACCTGGCATGCTTCTGGATTACGCTCAGAAGGCATTTTTGAAACACGCTCTAAGCCTTCGACGTTTGATTTTGTGCTTTCCCACGTTGGTATTACATCAATTAACTATAGACTGGAGCCATGGTCTGCTGGCTGGTGCATGCGCGCCTTTGCCTAATGAGCGGGGATTCCGTGCAGTAAGAGAGTCGAGTTACTGCAACGCATGGCTTACTTGATCGCGGGCTCCAGTTGGGATCGTACTGATTCGTACATCCGGCGTATACCATCCGCGAGGCTGGTCCGTGCCTTCCATCCGAGGGCATTGATGCGACTCACGTCGAGGAGCTTCTGGGGCGTGCCATCCTGTTGCAAAGGATCGAAGACCAGCTCGCAGTCGAAATCCAGCACTCTCGCAACCAACTCCGCCAACTCGCGAATAGTCAGGTCTTCACCCGTGCCAATGTTGATGAGCGGCGGTGTCTCCGCAGTAAGCAGGCTTCGATAGGTGGACTCCGGTAGTTTGAGAAGGTGAATGCATGCCTCCGCAAGGTCATCGCTATACAGAAACTCCCGGCGCGGCTTGCCCGTGCCCCACACCACAATTCTTCTTTCTCCGGAAAGCTTTGCTTCCACAACTTTGCGCATCAGCGCGGGAAGAACATGAGAACTTTTTGGATCGAAGTTATCGCCCGGACCGAAAAGATTCGCAGGCATTGCTGCAAGATAGCGGGTACCGTATTGCCTGTTATAGGCCCAGCACATTTCGATGCCGGCAATCTTAGCCAGGGCATAAGAGCGATTAGTGGGCTCCAGCGGACCGGTCAAGAGATACTCTTCTCTGATTGGCTGCGAAGCCAGCTTGGGATAGATACAGCTCGACCCGAGAAAGAGCAGGCGCTTCACACCTGACCGGTAACTCGCATCGATTGCATTGGTCTGAATCTCCAGATTGTCGCGGATGAAATCAGCCGGGCAGGTATCATTGGCAAGGATGCCGCCCACCTTGGCGGCTGCAAGAAACACATATTCCGGCTGCTCCTGGCGGAAGAAATTCCGCACCGCCTCACGATCGGCCAGATCGAGTTGCGAATGGGTGCGCAACAACAGCTTCGAGTATCCCTGCTTCTCCAGCGCACGACAAATCGCTGATCCCACCAGTCCGCGATGCCCTGCAACAAATATCCGGCTGTCTGTTTCCATATCCAACCGATTCCTGGCTCTCAGTTTTCGTGATAGTTGAAGACGGAATAGCCGTGCTTTCTAACCAGGGCGTCCTTCTCGGCCGCTTGCAGGTCCGCTTCCGCCATCTCCTTCACTAGCTCGCGAAAAGTGATGCGCGGTTGCCAGCCGAGTTCGCGCCTGGCCCGGCTGGCGTCGCCCAGCAGCGATTGCACTTCTGTGGGGCGGTAATAGCGCGGGTCCACGACCACAATGACATTACCATCCCTGTCCACTCCCTTTTCGTCAGCGCCCGTACCGTCCCAGTTGATTTCCATGTCGAGAAAGCTCGCAGCAAGTTCCACAAACTCGCGCACACTGTGTTGCTCGCCGGTGGCGATGACGTAGTCCCGGGGCTCAACCTGTTGCAACATGCGCCACTGCATCTCGACGTAATCGCGCGCGTGTCCCCAGTCGCGCAGCGCGTCCATGTTGCCCAGATGCAGGCAGTCCTGCAAGCCAACCTTGATGCGGGCCAGGCCGCGAGTGATCTTGCGGGTTACAAAGGTCTCGCCCCGCAAGGGCGACTCATGGTTGAATGACACCCCGTTGCAGGCATACATACCGTAAGCTTCCCGGTAGTTCACCGTGATCCAGTAAGCAAATAGCTTGGCAACGCCATAGGGAGATCGCGGGTAAAACGGAGTAGTCTCCTTTTGGGGAATTTGCTGCACCAAGCCGTACATTTCGGAGGTGGATGCCTGGTAAAAGCGGGTCACCTTCTCCAGCCCCGCAATCCGGATTGCCTCGAGCAGGCGCAGAGCGCCCAGGGCGTCGGAGTTTGCCGTGTATTCCGGCTCTTCGAAGGATACTTTCACATGACTTTGCGCGGCCAAGTTGTAGATTTCGTCCGGCTTGACCTTTTGCACAATCTGTATCAAGCCGCTCGAATCGGTCATATCGCCGTAATGGAGCACGAAATGACGATCCATCTTGTGCGGGTCTTCATAGAGATGGTCGATGCGGTTGGTGTTGAAGAGAGAGGCGCGCCGCTTGATCCCATGTACCTCGTATCCCTTCGATAACAGGAGTTCGGCCAGATAGGCTCCATCCTGTCCTGTAACGCCAGTGATGAGGGCTCGCTTCAATGCCTAATGCTCCTTCGCCCCACGCGCCATGGGGGCGCTTTCAGGGACAGCCCAATCTTCGTAGCTAATTGACTTCAATCGGTTCCAAGTGCTGCAGAGGATGCAACCGGCACTTCGGTGCAGCTGCGGAAATAGTCCAGAGTCAGCTTCAGGCCGGTCTCCAGATCGATCTTCGGCTCCCAGCCGAGAAGGCTTCTTGCCTTGCTGATATCCGGCTGTCTCTGGACGGGGTCATCCTCCGGAAGCGTGCAAAAGACAAGCTTGCTCTTCGAACCGGTAACCCGGAGCACCATCTTCGCGCAATCCAGAATGGTCCATTCGACCGGGTTCCCGACATTCACCGGAAGATGCTCATCGGTCCGGGCTAGTTTGAGAATTCCCTCGACCTCGTCTGAAATATAGCAGAAGCTCCGTGTTTGATCGCCACTTCCGTAGATGGTTATGTCTTTATCAGTAAGGGCCTCCATCATGAAATTCGAGATCACACGCCCATCATCCTTCTGCAGCCGGGGACCGTAGGTGTTAAATATCCGTACCAACCGCGTGTCTACCCCGTAATAACGGTGATACGCCATGACCAGCGACTCGGAAAAACGCTTAGCCTCGTCATAAACCGACCGTGGGCCGATGGGGTTTACGTGTCCCCAGTACTCCTCTGTTTGAGGATGCTCCGACGGGTCGCCGTAGCACTCCGAGGTAGAGGCATGCAGGAACTTTGCCCCGTACTTTTTCGCAATCTCCAGAGAGTTTCGCGTCCCGGCTGAACCCACCATCAGCGTTTCGATGGCGAGCCGGTAGTAATCCACAGGGCTGGCAGGGGAGGCAAAGTTGAGCACGTAGTCCACATGCCCCGGATCGAATGGCTGGCAGATGTCGTGTTCGAGAAACTCGAATCGTGGATCGCGCTTGAGATGTTCAAGGTTCCGCAGTGAACCCGTACAGAGATTGTCGATCCCGAAGACCGAATGCCCGTCCGCGACAAGTGCATCCGCCAAATGAGAACCCAAGAACCCTGCTGCCCCTGTTAATAGAACGCGCATTGTTTCTTTATCCTCTCCAGCAACCGAACCCATGTATCAAAGCTCGACAAAACAATACAGTAGATCGCCGGCTCCTGCCTTGGAGTCTTCGATTCGCATGATCCCCGGGGCAACATTCCTCACAGGAGGGGCTGGGGCGAAACAGCGGCTCGGATGGAAATATAGACCCTCACCGCAAGAAGAGCTCATGCCTTCGCTCGCCCTCTCGGGGGCGGCAGATAGTGCGTCGCCACCGGATCAAGGGTCTGAGACGACCCTGGCCGCCCAACGCTGAGGTAGATGAATCCATTCTCGGTCATGCCCGTCGGATCGTATAGATTACGTCCGTCAATCACAATTGGGTAACGAAGTGTGTAGCGCAGCCGTGCCAGGTCGAGTTCGGCAAACTCCTGCCAGTCATTAAGAATTAGCAGCGCGTCTGCGTCCTGTGCCGCCTCATAAGGATCCTTGGCATACTGCATCTGCGGTCCCACCGGGATCACTTCCCTGCTTCGTTCCTCGGCGGCAGGATCATAGGCGCTGATCACGCATCCTTCGTTCAGGAGCCTCTGCACGATGTCCAGTGCGGGCGACTCGCGAATATCGTCGGTTCCTCCCTTGAACGCCAGCCCCAGCACACCAATCCTCTTCCCGCGAAATGTCCACAAGGCCGACCGAATCTTTTGAAAGAACCGCAGTTTCTGCTCCTCGTTTATCTTCTCCACTTCGCGCAGAAGTCCAAAATCCACCCCCACCTGCTCCGCGACGTGACGGAACGCCGCCACATCCTTGGGGAAGCAGGAGCCGCCATAGCCCACCCCGGCACGCAGAAATTTCGGGCCGATGCGGGAGTCCATTCCAATCCCACGGGCCACTTCCTCCACGTCAGCTCCGGCCGCCTCGCAAATATTCGCCACCACGTTGATGAATGAAATCTTCGTCGCCAGTAGTGCGTTGGATGCGTGCTTGATGATCTCTGCCGCCTTGGTGGAGGTGAGCAGAATCGGCGGGGGATCGGCTTGCGCTCTGGGCCCCGGTACCGCATTTGCGGTTCGGTAGTACTCGCCTGAGGTCAGGGGGAGATAAAGCCGCTTCAACAGCTCCGCCGACCGCTCGGTTGCCGCTCCGATTACGATCCGGTCAGCATGCAGAAAATCCACCACCGCCGTGCCCTCGCGCAGGAACTCCGGATTGGAAGCCACGTCAAAGAGATCCCTCGGCACGCCATTCCGCTCCACAACGCGGCGAATCCATTCGTTCGTGTAGACCGGAACTGTGCTCTTCTCGACAATTATCTTGTAGGAGTCGATAGAACGGGCAATCTCGCTGGCCACTGCGTCCACGTAGGAGAGGTCAGCGCTTCCCGCCCGGCTCTGCGGCGTTCCCACAGCAATAAAAATGGCCTGTGCGGCCTTGGTTGCGGCGCGAAGATCCGCAGTAAACTCCACCAGTTTCCCGCGGTGGCGATTCAGCAGCTCGGGCAGATAGTCCTCGTGAATTGGGATTCCGCCTTCGCGCAGCGTTTGGACCTTCGCCTCGTCGTTGTCAACGCAGATCACGTGGTGCCCAATTTCCGCAAAGCACGCGGCGGCCACAAGCCCTACATATCCGGAACCGACAATGGCAATTGAAATGGGTTGACTCATCGAATCCTTCCCGGCAGATCTGCAATTAGCGATCTGTTTGAGGACCTCACAGCCCGATTCTCCGGCTCACAAGAGGCGGTTGCACGCGGAAGAACTCAGGTGGGCTCAGTAAGAATGCAGCGCGGAGGCCATGCGCCCGTACTATACAAGCGCCGGTCGTCAGGAGCAGGTTGAGGTGATTTGTCATCATCGCGGGCACCGTTGGACTTCCGCCTCTCTAAATCTACAGACTCTCAGTGCGCTCGGGGAGTTGGCTACCGTAGCGCCAGATCAGAGGAATCAACAGGGGTGCGGACCAATATCGCGGTATGTACCGCCGCGGCGAAGAGACACAACGGAAGAACCATCCAAGGTAAAACTTGTCAGCCCATTCCGGAATTTTCACCTGGTCTCCGCTGAGAAACGCAATCGCCGCTCCGATGCAGTGGATAGCGGGAAGATAATCCAGATGGCTCTTGAGGTAGAGTCCCAGCCGCTCCTGGGTTCCCCCGCCAATTGTAATCACTACGTGCCCAGCTCGCAAAATGTGCAGTCTCTCGATGAGCGCCCGATCCTCTATATCGGACCCATCTATTGGTGCTTCGTACACACACTCCGGCGGAACTTCGATGCCTTGAGTCTGCAACCAGTCCAGATTCTTTCTGGCACTCGCCGGACCGGCCATAATCCATAGCGTACTTCCGGGGGTGCGCACATCGCACTGCTGCAGTAGCACAGGCAGATACTTCAACCCTGATAACCGTTGAATAGAATCGCGCTCCAGCAGATCTCGGCAGACGCTTGAAAGCAAGCGCTTCCTTCCATCTCCCGATGCGCGTCGAACGCTGACCCTTGCCGGTAATGCACCCAATATACCAGCAATCAAGGCAATGCAGGCAAAAAATGCGCTGGTCCCCAGGCAGCAGAGCCATGGACACAAATTGTGCCCTGCAAGCAGGTACCAACATTCCTCTTGGGCCAATGTGTTCAGAAACCTGGACTCACGCGCGTGCTTACAGCTCCGCAGGAAGCACTGCTGTGAAGATCAGAACAAGGTTTGCCGGCGCGTAGGGCAGAATTTCGGACTGTGTTACCCTCCCAAAAAGGGGATTTTACTGATGCTCACGGGATCTTCGACCGTCGCCCGGGTCTATATGGACGCCAACGCCACCACTCCTCTGCTGCCGGAGGTCGTGGAGGCGATGCGGCCCTATTGGACAGAGCACTTTGGCAACGCATCCTCAATACATTTGCACGGGCAGAAGGCACGTACCGCTGTAGACCGGGCGCGGGAAACCATGGCCGAGTTCTTCAACTGCCATGACGCCGAGGTGGTTTTCAACTCCGGCGGCACGGAGGGAGACAACACAGCCCTGTTCGGCCTGCTCCATCCCGGCGACCACCTGATCACCACCTCCATTGAGCACTCGGCAATTCTTGAGGCGGCCCGGCGGCTGGCCCATCACGGCGTAGAGACCACCTTTGTGGCGCCCCAGCCCAGCGGCCTGATCAACCCGGTCGACATTTTGCGTGCCATCCGGCCCGAGACGCGACTGATCAGCGTGATGCTGGCCAACAACGAGACCGGGGTGTTGCAACCCGTGGAGGAGATCGCCAAGATTGCCGCCGACACCGGTGTTTTCTTTCACATTGACGCGGTCCAGGGAGCGGGAAAGGTCCGCTTTGATGTGCGCCGCTTCGGCTGCCACCTGCTCTCGATCAGCGCCCATAAGATGAATGGTCCCAAAGGCATAGGAGCCATGTTTGTCCGTCGTGGCACGCCGGTGGAATCGCTGCTGGTAGGCGGCAGCCATGAGCGCCGTCACCGCGCCGGAACCGAAAACGTGCCCTCGATCGTGGGCCTGGCCAAGGCCGCAGAGCTGGCCATGCACAGCCTGGAGGACGGAACTATCGGTCGCCTAACGGCCCTGCGCGACCGGCTGGAGGCGGAGATTCTCCGCATTCCCGGCACTGGCTTGAACGGAGTCGGCAACGAGGGCCAGCCCGTTCCGCGTGTAGCCAACACCTCCAACATCTGGTTTGACCAGTTAGAGGGAGAGGCTCTCGTCATTGCGCTGGACCTGAAGGGCGTCGCCGTTTCCGGCGGATCGGCCTGCCACTCAGGAGCCACCGAGCCCAGCCATGTTCTGATGGCGATGGGCCTGGACAAGACCCGTGCCCGTGCCAGCCTGCGCTTCAGCTTGCTGAAGACGGCCACTGCCGCCGATGTGGATCATGTTCTGCGGGTTGTCCCCGAAGCCGTTGAACAATTGCGGGCACTGTCGCCTGTGGCAGCGGGAACGCTGGGCTGATTGGTTGGGCAGAATTGATTTTGACATAGGGTTCCTCCAAGGGCGGCAAGAGGAAAGACGCCGCGACCGCCAGTCACGTCGAATTTGACGGGGTATCCGAACTCAGATTTGATGGATGATTGGTTTCTTCCTCATGAGTGAGAGCACAACCATTGCCGTTGCCATGTCCGGAGGGGTCGACTCCTCCACGGTTGCGGCGATTCTCGCTCACAGCGGCGACAACGTCGTCGGCCTCACCCTACAGCTTTGGGACCAGACGCGGCTGGCCGGCAAGCACGGCATTCCCGACGCCCCCAAGGCGGGCCGCTGCTGCTCCCTGGACGATGTCTACGATGCCCGCCGCGTGGCCGAGCACCTTGGTATCCCGTATTACGTGGTGAACCAGGAGGAGCGCTTCGAGGCCGATGTGGTGCGGCCGTTTGTCGCCGAGTACCTCGCCGGGCGCACGCCGATACCCTGTTCGCTATGCAACAACCACCTCAAGTTCGATCAGCTTTTGCTGACCGCGCGCAGCATCGGCGCCGACCGCATCGCGACCGGCCACTACGCGGTGAATGAGTATGACCCCGAGCGCGGCCGTTGGATTCTGAAGCGGCCTGCCGACTTGGCCAAGGACCAGACCTATTTTCTCTTTGGGCTCACCCAGGCGCAGCTGGCCCACACGCTCTTCCCGCTGGGCCGGCTGACCAAGCCCGAGGTGCGCGAGGTTGCCCGCCGCCATGGCCTGGCGCTGGCTGAAAAGCCCGACTCGCAGGAGATCTGCTTCATCCCCGGCGGCGACTACAAGCAGTTCCTGACCGCCTACCTTGAGGAGCAGGGCCAGAGCTTTCCCGAAACGGCCGGCGAACTGGTGGCTTCCACCGGCGAAGTGCTGGGTCGCCACGAGGGCATCTCGGGATTCACGGTAGGCCAGCGCAAGGGACTGGGCGTGAGCTCGCCTTCGCCGCTTTACGTGCTCGAAATCAACCCCGCCACTCATCGCGTGACTGTGGGAGCGGACGCCGAGCTGGCCACCCGCACGCTAAGTGCAAGCCATCTGAACTGGATCAGCATTCCCTCGCTTGCCGGCCCAATGCGAGTAAGGGCCAAAATCCGGCACCGCCACGAACCTGCCTGGGCAACGCTGGAGCCGGCGGGAGCAGATGAAGTACGAGCCACCTTTGACGAGCCCCAGCGCGCCGTCACACCCGGCCAGTCGGCAGTCTTTTATGACGGCGATGAGGTTGTGGGGGGCGGCTGGATCGCCTAGCAAAGCCCGACTTGGAACATCCTGATGGTGCAACTCCTCCACAGGCGGTAGGCGAACGGGTTATACTTGCCCGGCACCGCATTCAGGGGGATTTTTTGATGTTTGAGAAAACGTTTGCTAAGACGGCCGGCTTGGCCATACTCGTTCTCACCGCTAGCCTAGCGACCTCGCAAGCCCCACCCGCAGTTCTCACCATTCACGCCGATCAGCCCGTCTCTGCCGTCAGCCCCACCCTCTACGGCCTGATGACCGAGGAGATCAACTTCTCCTACGATGGCGGCCTCTACGCGGAGATGGTGCGCAATCGCACTTTCCGCGACAGTTGGGAGGGCGTGCCTTATTGGTACGTGCTGGAAGAGGGCAATGCACGGGCCAAGATGGAAATCGAGCATCAGAGTGGCCCCAGCGAGGCGCTGAAAAGCAGTCTGCGCCTGGACGTGGAACAGGCCGATGCGAAGAATCCTGCCGGAGTGCTGAATGTGGGCTGGTGGGGCATGCCGCTGCGGCCCGGCAGCAGCTACAAGGGGTCGTTTTACGCCAAGGCGGACACCGGCGGCTTGGGACCGGTGACCGTGAGCCTGGTGGAAGACAACAGCGGCAAGACCGTGGCTACCACCAGGGTCGACGGACTAACGACGGCATGGAGCCAGTACGAATTTGCGCTTAAGACAGGAGCGATCGCGCCTTCAGCGGCCAACCACCTGGTGCTTTCGGTGGGCCACGCCGGAACTTTGTGGTTGGACTTGGTGTCGCTGTTTCCACCGACCTATCATGACCGCGTGAATGGCAACCGCATTGACCTGATGGAGAAGCTGGCCGCCATGCACCCGGCCTTTCTGCGCTTTCCGGGCGGCAATTACCTTGAGGGCGACCACATCTCCGAGAGGTACGAGTGGAAGAAGACCATCGGCCCGCTGGTGGATCGGCCCACGCATCCCAGCCCCTGGCGCTACCACTCGTCGGACGGAATGGGACTGCTGGAATTCCTGGGGTGGTGCGAGGACCTGAAGATGCAGCCGGTGCTGGCGGTCTATGCCGGTTACTCGCTCATGGGAGAGCACGTGAACCCCGGCGCCGACCTAGAACCCTATGTGCAGGACGCGCTGGACGAGCTGGAATACGTGACCGGCGGAACCGGCACAAAGTGGGGCGCAGAGCGTGCCAAAGATGGCCACCCCGAGGCGTTCAAGCTGACCTATGTCGAAATCGGCAACGAGGACTGGTTCGACAAGTCGGGCAGCTACGATGAGCGCTACGCGCAGTTCTACAAGGCCATCAAGGCCAAGTATCCCGATCTGCAACTCATCGCCACCACGCCGGTAAAGGGCATTCGTCCCGACGTTGTAGACGATCACTACTACCTACGCGCCACGCAGTTTTTCCATGACACGACGCACTATGACAAGACTGACCGCGGCGGGCCGAAAATCTTCGTGGGCGAGTGGGCGACGCGCGAGGGCTTCCCGACGCCGGACTTTGGCGCGGCCTTGGGCGATGCGGCGTGGATGACGGGCATGGAGCGCAACAGCGACATTATCGTGATGGCCAGCTATGCGCCCCTGCTGGTGAACGTGAATCCCGGCGGCATGCAGTGGGAGACGGACCTTATCGGCTATGACGCGATGAAGAGCTATGGCTCGCCAAGCTACTATGCGCAAGTGTTGTTCTCGTCGTACGTGGGCGACCACACCCTGGGCTCCAAAGTAGAAGGCGGAGGAGACAAGTTCTTCTACTCCATTACCGGAAATGCAGCCAAGAAACACCTCTACCTGAAGCTGGTGAATGCGGCTTCCACAGACCAGGCCGTAGAAATTGAGATGACGGGCGCCAAGGTCGCCAGCACGGCCAAACTGGTGAGCCTGAGCGCGAAGGATACGCAGGCCACCAACACACTGACCGATCCGGAGCGCATTGTGCCGGTGCAGAATTCGCTGCATGATGTCAGCAGCCACTTCCGCCACACCATGCCGGGATATTCGATTCAGGTGATCGAGTTCGACGTGCAATAAGAGCTTTGGGAACAAGCAAGACAGAGGCCTGGACTCCTGCTAAGTCCAGGCCTCTGTCTTGTCACCGCAATAGAGCGATTCAGCGCTGCACAGCCCAGGCCAGCCCATCCGGCCCACGGACGTCGACTCGCCCAACCTCCTCGAGCGTCTTCAGGTCGATTACCGCGACGTACCCGTCCTGCCCGCAAGCCACGTAGGCTCGCGCTCCATCCGGCTGCATCTGGATACCACCCGATCCATGCGTCGCCGACAGCCGTTTCACTTCTTTCCGAGTTGCCGTGTCCAGAATGACCAACGCTGAACCGGCCGTCACCAGCACCAACTTCCCGTCTGGTGTGAACTTCAGCCGGTTTGCGCCGGGAACATTTGCCGCCAGGGTTTGAGAGACGCGTTTGGTAGCTAGATCAATCACGGAAACCGTGCCATCCCGGGCATTGGCAACCCAAGCTTCCCTGCCATCGGGTGAAACATCGAAGCCCTCCGAGCCGCGGCCCACGGGAATTACCGTCTCATTCCAGTCGCCGCCCTGCGGACCCGGGAGCGGACCGCGCGGCGGACCACCACCTGGCGGAGGAACCATGCCCGGCGGAGGGCCGGGCGGCATTCCCGCGGGGCCTTCGGTTTTGTCCAAGATGGTGACAGTGGCCGAGTTCACATTGGTGGTCACAACGCGCCGTGCATCGGGAAAGACATAGAGCATGTGGGTCCGGTTCTGTCCGGTGCCCATGATCCAGTCCACCTTGCCGGCCACTGGATCGTAGCTGCCGATAGCCTTGGCGGCCTCCGCCGTAAACCAGACCTTACCCTTCACAAAGGTAAGCCCGTGTGGCCCGCGCAGCGCTCCCAGTTCGATGGGATCGAGCGGCTTCTGGCCCACCAGGTCGATGACTGCAAGGGTATGGAATGCACCAAACCCGTAGTTTGAGACGTAGGCAGTGCGGCCGTCCGCGGAGGCAATCACCTCGTGCGGATCGTCGCCCACAGGGATCCTGGCCACAGCCTGCAGATTGCCGGGGTCGATGATGGCCAGCGTGTGGTCCTGCTTTGAAAGCGCCAGCAATGCCGTCTTCGGAGTCGCCTGTGCGTGGGCCAATCCTGCCAGAGCGGCTGCAAAAGCCAAGGATACTGTTATCCGCGGGACCTGCATCTTGTCCGCCCCCTCGTGCTGGTTTTTATACGAACATGTCCTTGTCGGCGGTTGGATGGGTCCGCGCGGGCCGTGGGGGTGGGTTGCGCAGGGCGCCGACGACTGCCTTGGCAGTGGCCACAATGGCCGAGACCTGCCGAAACGGCAGGTTGATGGTCTGAGCCACAAGACCGCCGGCGCGGTCCACCGTGTCAAGGAGCCTGCTGAACATGAAGTCCATCCGGCTGGTCTGGACACGCACGCGCTCCAAGGCTTCAGTAGCCACCGATTGCAGGTCGGCGCTCTGCACGCGCAGGCTTCGGGTCAGTTCCGAAAGATCAGTGGAAATCGACTCCAGGTGCGGCCCCACGCGGTTTAGCAGATCGCGCGACTGGTCGATCACCGGCAGGACTGCGGTGCGCACTTCCTGGACTTCATCGAGCACGGATTTGGCGGTCTTCCGAATCGCGATGTAGATCGCAAGAAGCACAAAGGCCTGAAGCACTACTGCCGCCCCGGTGAGAGCGATGAAAACTACCAGCAGGGTGTTACCGTTCACGTTCGCCATAGTTGTGGTCTCGCGTAGGACAACTGCGGGCTTGCACTCAATAAATACATCTCGCTCCCCCCAGTACTCGACTGGACGAAGCACTCACCTGCGAAGCAATGCGACCCCAGCATCCTGCCGCGGGGGCGCCTGGGTCAAGTACATTCTTGCCGGGACACTGACGCACCAGAAACCGGTCCCCGCGCAGAGGTGGAGGCGCGCAAGCTTACTTTTCCGGTCCGTTTGAAGAGGCCGTGGATCGATATGCCTCACGACCGGCATCAACGGCAGCAGCCACTCGGCCGGTCTGGTCGCCGACGAGGCTCTTGCCCCGTTCCACAAACTCTTCCCACTGTGCGCGTCCCCGATCGACCGCTTCGCGCCCGCGCTCGACGTATTCGTTCATCTGTTCCTTGCTCTTTTCCACCAAGGTGCCGACCTGCTCGACAGCCTGACGAGTGCGTGCACGCAGGTACTCCGTGCCTTCACGAGCGCCGGTGGCAAGATCTTCCCTGGTTTCGCGGCCACTCTTGGGGGCATAGAGAATCCCCACCAATGCTCCCACGCCAAGTCCCGCAAGGAACCATGCAAGCCCCTGTACTTTGTTATCTTCAGCCATAATAAAATCTCCTTTCGCTCGTCTTCAAGAAGCCTGAGCGTATCAAATTCCCGGTTGTGCCGCAAATTCCAGGCTCATCGCCCGGCCTTCGCTGGATGGCCGTCGGCCATGGTCTGATCGAAATTAAATCCAGCGCAATTGGATGCAGACGCCGAACACGGAGTTGCAGAACCACCCCGGAGGAACATGAAGTAAATCCTCACCTAACATTTTGACGCGGCTGCCGCGTGCTGAGTGGCTTTTATTGCTCAGATGGGGAGAAAATACACAAAACAAACCCAGTCTGGCTGCAAAAACGAGCGGCGTGGACCCTAAGGCCCACGCCGCAGAGTGAGGAAGCTGCGAATCTTAGAACTCGACACGCACCGAAATCTGGCCGGTGCGCGCGCCACCGAAGTCGGAGTTCCTGCTACCGCCGCTCAATCCCACGGTATTCGTGATGAGTCCGAAGCTGGACGAACTTAGATCCATATTCGGATCGCCCAGGTTGGTGTGATTCAGCAGGTTGGTAAATGTCCCCTCCGCCTTCACTCTCAGCCCTTCCGTGATGGCGAAGGTCTTGGCCAGACCGGCCGACAGGTTGAAGAGGCCAGGCCCTTCTACGGTACCCACTTCACTGTTTCCAAAGCGGCCAATGGGGTTGGGAACCTGGTAGAGTGCACCGCCGATCAGTTCGCAGTCGTAGCAGATGACGTTACCGCTTGAGTCGCTCACCGAGGCTCCGGCATTGCCGGTGGCGCAGGCGTAACCGGGCTTCCAGTTGGGATCGCCGGGGCAGGCGAATGCGTTCGCATTGGTCCAATTGAGGCGGCTCTTGCCGGTGGGGTTCGCGCTTACGCCCGTGAGTTGGTCAGGGTGCTGGTTACGGTGACCGCCATCAAAGCTGCCGGTCCCATCACCCAGAGATCCGTTCAACCCCGAACCGGTGCCGGAAGGATCGCCCTGCCCGCTGGGGAAGTAAGGTGTCTCATAGGGGCCAGTTTGCACAGTCAGGATGGAGGAAAGCCGCCAGCCGCCCACCACCGCATCGGCAGCCCGCGACATGGAGTTGCCATACATCTTGCCGCGGCCAAACGGGAGATCGTACAAAGCCGTCGTGTTCCAGCGCAGCCTGCGGGTTCCGTAGGCGTTGCCGAAGTCCACGTGACGGTTCAGGACTGAGGTGGCACGCTGACCGCCGCCTTCTCCGCCAAAGCCGGTGCCGGCCGGACCCTGGTTGTCAGCAAGATTCTTGGCCCAGGTAAACCCGGAGTTGAATTCCAGCCCCTTCTGCAGGCGATGGCTGGCGTCAACCTGTAACGAGTTGTAGCTTTCGTTGGAGCCGGTGGCGCGGGTATTGATTCGCCCCCAATTGGGAAAGAGGCGCGAGCTAATGGGAGCAAGGAATGCCGAGGTGGTGGAGGAGTAGGGGAGAGTGTTCTCGTCCGGAGCCCAGACCAGTTGATGGGTCTCGGAGCCGATGTAGGTAATCCGCGACGCATATCCCGACCCGAAGTCGTGGTCCACGCTCAGCGACCACTGCTCGGTATATGGATCCTTCCAGTTGGTGCTGTTGGCGGTGCCAAAGTAGTCGGTGCCGTAGCAGTTGGTGCAGCCGTTGCCACCCGAGCCGGGGTCAATGTGCGGCCATTGGTAGCCGATAGCGTGGGTTGAAGCGTTGTAGGTGTTGGAGAACTGCTGGGTATACGCCTGCACAGTGCCGGTGAGCGAGTAGAAGCTGGAGCCCAGCATGTTGATGTTGTAGATGCCCGCGCCGCCGCGAATCGCCCACTTGTCATTGCCAAAGGGACGGAAGGCGAATCCGGCCCGAGGCATGAAGCGAAGGTGAGGGTACTTCTTGAGACCGGTGGGGTAGCCGGCCGTGCTGTTGCCCTGCACTTGCATGCACGGGGCGCCGCTGACGGTAGCGGTGTTAGTCGCGGTTACGCCGTCTGGGTCGCAGGCATTGGCACTGGCCAGGAAGCCTCGCGCCAGCAGATCCTGCTTGCCCTGCGGGTAGATGACACGTCCTGCAAGAGCCACGCTGGGGTCAAAGTTCCCAATGTCGCCGTACTTGTCGTAATAGCCGGGATGCAGTTCATAACGCACGCCGTAGGAAAGGGTCAGGCGGTCGCTGACGCGCCACTCGTCCTGCGCAAAGAAATGGTAGTGATTTGAGAGGCCATCGTTGTCCTGCTTAACCACGTCGTAGAATGTCTGGTTGGGCAGGCCCAGCAGAAAATCGGCGAAGTCCACCCCTGTGAACATGCCCACGCTGCTGCCGGTGCCATTGAACGTATATGTGCCGTAGTTGTCCGAGCCGTTGAAACCCAGCGGAGTGACCGCCTCCAAAGATTGGATGTCGGTGCCGAACTTGAGGGTGTGATTGCCTTTCGTCCAGATCAATGTGTCGCTGTACTCGTAAGTGAACGACTTATTCAGACTAGTCAGACGATCCGCGTTCAGGCTCTGGATGTGGTTGAAGTCCATCTCTGGAATGCCGTTGTAGAACAGGTTCTGCAAGCCCTGCCAGCCCTGCGAGTTGGTCCAGGCCAGGCCGTTAAAGCTGCTGGTTGCGCCGTTGGTGTAGCGGGTGAACCCAAAGCCACCCTCGTTAATGAGGTTGGGCTTGATGCTCCAGTTGGTATCGACCTTCAATACGCGGCTCTGACTGTTGTTCAGCCCCGAAGGCACAAGGAGAATCTCAGGGTTACTGACCGGATAGTTCTTCCAGGTGAAGCGCCCCCATACGAGGAATTTCTGATTCGACCCGAAGTACTGGTCGCCGCGCACGTCGAACTGATCCGAGTGGCCGCTGTCATCCACATTTGCCTGGTAGTTGGCCACGCCATTGTCGATATACGCCGAAGGGTCGCCGATATTCGGGTCAGGATAGAACTGCTTCAGGGTGTTCTGAGCAATTGGGTTAATCGTGACTACCTTGTTGCTCTGGACCGCGCCGGTACCGGTTGGATCGGAGATGCCGGTAAAGGTGTTCCCACCCTTGCCGTCAGGAACCACATAGTTTGAAAAGTCGCCCTGCTTCATGAGCGTGCTGGGAACCTTTTCGAGCAGAGTGGTCTGTGCCGGATGCCGCCAGCCTTCATACGCGCCAAAAAAGAAGCTCTTGCTGTGGCCGTCGTAGAGGTGAGGAAAAACCACCGGGCCGCCGAGACTGCCGCCGAAGGTGTTCCCAGTCTGGCTGACCTTGGTGGTCGTGGCCGGATAGGTGTAGGGGATGGCGTCGAAGGCCGAATTCTGGTAATACCAGAATCCGGTGCCGTGCAGACGATTGCCGCCGCCCTTGGTGGTGACCACTACCTGTGCCGGGTCGCCATACTCAGCGTTGGCCAGCACGCCGTCGGCGCGGATCTCCGAGATCGACTCCGTAGAGGGAAAGGAATCCCCGATAAAGCTGCCGCCGGTCGCGCTCTTCAGGGTGACGCCGTCCACGGTCACCTCGGTCTGAAAGGGCAAGGAACCCTGCAGGGAAATGCCGGAACTGTCATCCTGCACGCCGGGCAGTGTGCCCAAAATGTTCGAGGCACTGGTGCCGCTGAAGCTGGCGCGGGTGTTCACCGGCAGGTTGGTGGCATCATCGGTGGTGAATGTGCCGCTGACAGTTGGTGAATCGGTCTCAATGGCGCTCATGCTCTCGCCTGTGACCTGAACCGACTGCTGAACAGCGCCCACAGCCAGTTCGACGTCTACGCGCAGTTCCTGGCGAACTTGCAGCGTTACCGCCGAGGCCGACCACTTTTCAAATCCGGGAGCCACGACATCGACCGAATAGCTGCCGGCCTTCACGTCAACAAAGCGATAGTCGCCGACGCCGTTGGACTTGGTATTGCGAAATGTGCCTTCCGCAGTATTCGTCAAAGTCACGATTGCGCCAGGGACCACCGCACCGCGGGCGTCCTTGACTGATCCAGTGACGGAGCCCTGGGTGGACTGGGCAAAGCCGTGGACGCAAACCAGCACAAACACGAGCATCAAGCCAAACACTGTCAACGTCAGGCGCTGGAACAGTTGCCATGAATCTCGAGTGCTTCTAAACATTGGTCACTTTCTCCTCAAAATGCAGCATGGGTGAGATGCGATTGGATCGCATCGAAAAGGTGGAAAAAGAATGGGGATGGACTCGACGGAGCGCCTAAAAGAGATTCGGCGCGACGAAGAATGCTGCGGAAGCCGAATCCGGATCTCATTTGCGTCAGACTGACCTTTGCCTCGAACGGGCATTAAGCCACTATGCCAAAGCCTCTTAGCGCTGGAGACACCTCCACAATGGTTCACATGCGGTGTCTTAACCATTCCTGAATTCTGTGACAGGTTCAGCGTACGGGGATTCTGTTACAGAACCGAGTGAATCATGTTACAGGCTGTTAAAAATGCATAAGGTCGGGGAAGACCAACTGGTTGAAGAGTACATTACGAAAAAAACGGCAGCCAAGTCCAGTTCTTTTTTAAGTACGTGCGCCGGACCCATCGCCGGCGCCGCGCGGAACATCCCGGTCAATCGTCGTTCTTCGGTTTGCGCAGCCGGCTTGCGGACTTCTCCATCTCTTTGCGAATCTGGTCGGCGTCGTCCACGTCGCGCAGGGCAGCAGCCTCCTCTTTCGTCTTGGGCTTGGCAAACCGTGCCTTGGCTGGTACAAAGACCCGCGGGTCGGCCGGCATTGACGCAAACGGCTGCAGATGCGGCTTGCTCTCGAAGATGCCGGTCATCTCCCCGGCCAGGGCGTCCTCCAGATTCAATGGGCCCAGACCGAGCAACTCGTCGATGGTGCGGGTGATGGAGCCCATGCTGGTGTGTTCATGCGAAACCGATCCGGGCTTGACCCAGGGACTGGCGACCAACAGAATGCTGCGGTGCGCGTCCACATGGTCCACGCCGTTCTGGGCGTCGTCCTCGGTGACAAAAAACGCCGCGTCCTTCCAGATGGATGTCTTAGACAAAAACGCCACAATACGGCCCAGGGCCAAGTCATTGTCGGCCACGTAGGAGGCGCGGTAAGGATAACCGTCGCCGGGCCGCGGGTCGGCGGTGTGGTCGTTAGGCAGGCGAATGACAATCAGCGCTGGAACTTTGCCTGCGGCCAGCTTCAAAGAGAAATCGCGCTCGAATTCTTTCACGCGAAACTGGTCCGGTATACCCAGGTTGAAGGTGGGATAACGCCTGTCGCTGGCTTCGAAGACCGGCCGCGGCAGGGGAGAGTTGAGAAACAAACGGTTCCCTTCCGGCTCCGAACCTGGCAATTCACCGTTGCCTTCCAGTTCCAGCCCCTCGCCATAGTTGAAGAGCCCCTTGCCGCTGGCAGCAATGTGTTCCCAGAGCGAGCCGAATTGCGGCTCATCCTCGGGCATGGGCGCATCGGCCCCCCCGAACAGGGCACGCCTTCCCGGCTGGTCGGCCCCCGGATCTCCATGCCGCCGTCCCCCGTAGCCCGAAGACCACGCGGTGTTGAAGAAGGGCGTGGGATTGATACCCATGACCCAGCGGTGCCCGTCTGCCGAAACGTCTGAATCCACATAGAAGTTGTCGCTCATGGCGAACCGACCCACGAGCGCGTGCAGGTTGGGTGTCACCTGCAGGTGGGTTGCGGACTTCTCTTCTGCGGCCCAGCCGTCCAGCCCATAGCGAGCCAGCGTGGGGTCGCCATTGGCGCCAGCTACGTCGCCCAGCACCTCGTCGTAGGTGCGGTTCTCGCGCACCACCAGGAAGCAGTGCTTGAGGCGGGGCAGCGGAGGACGGTTGGCAATGGCGGCGGTGTTCGATGCAATCACCGTCTGCGTAAGGTCGCCTGCAGGCGGCAAGCCGGCCAGGGGGATGGCGCTGAGGCTGCCCAGTTCCAGAGAGCCAACGTAGGTGGGCATGTGGGGGTCGTGCTCCTTGCCCGCATTCGGCCCTGCGCCCTTGCCTTTGGTATTCACAACATAGAGCGTTTTGCCGTCAGGGGAGAACGCTACGGCTGATGGGTTCCAACCCGCCGGAATATGCTCCACCACCTGCATTGAGGCGGCATCCAGCACGCCCACCGCGTCGATACCGGATTCGGCCACATAGACCCGCCCTTCGCGTACCACCAGGCCACTGGGCATCACGCCGCGCAACGGCCGTCCCTGGCGGTCCTGAAAGAGTGGCCCGGTAAAGGGGGAGAGATCGGCCTGCGCCAGCAGCCGGGTTCCGTCTGCGCTCACCTTGGCCACCTGGTCTTCATGCGCCAGCGACACATAGACCGCGTCGCCTTCCGCAGTCACACCCGTGGGAGCCGCGCCGCCCACTGTCTGCTCTGCGTCTTCGGTGATCCTTGCACCCAGCCTCAGCCTCGCTGTCACTGCCGGATGCTCGCGGTCGCGCACATCATAGGTCCACAGCGAACTGCCGCGGTCGGAGTTCTCCTCACCCAGGCCGGCGATCTTCTTGCCCTCGACCACCGCCCCCTCGCGCGCGGCTTTGGATGGATAGCCGAAGGGCGGAAAGTGCAGGCCGGCGTGGAGCGGATCCTTGTTGCTGGCTCCCGGAATGGTGGTGTATTCAAAAAGCCCCGTATTCGTGACGTAGAGTCTTGATCCGTCCGGAGACAAGGTCAGACCGAAGGGATACGCGCCCGTGGCGACTGAGGCCACACGCTCCAGCTTCGCAGCGTCCAGAACCACGATGCGCCAGTTGCCCTGGTCCAGCGCATAGAGCGTCTTGCCGTCGGCGGAAACCGTGAGCGTAGCCGCAAAGCTACCCGCAAAATCCCTGCCCGCGGTAGTCCCATCTAGCGAAACTTCACCGGCAGGCTGCCAGTCGCTGGTCCGGTAGACGCGAATCTTGCCCGAGTCGCCGGTGGCCTCGTAGAGCAATGTCCCGTCGGGCGAGTAGGCAAGACCTGCGTGCACCTCGATGGCTGGATCGTTGTTCGCACCTGCCGGCATCTTGCGCACGCTGGGTTGGGCCCCGGCCGGATCATCAATCACGTTGAGCGCGAACGGGAATCCGATTGAAGGAATGGCGATCTGGGCGCCGTCCGGACGTACGGCCATGGCGAAGGGGTAAGGAGCCACCGAAATCCAATTGCCGGCAGGATGAATCTCACGCCCATTGGGCAAAACGGCCTTCACGCCCGTCTGGGCGTGCAGCGTTGCGGCAACCATCCCGGCCAGGAAGAAAAGAAAAGCTGCGATTCGGGAAGCACGGATCATGACTCTAAGTATGCATGGGCTAAGTGAATGCATGATTGTTGGAAGCTCATCAGGCAATCACTTTTTTGCTTCAGCAGCGGGCTTAGTTGCCGATCAGGCCGCGGGCGATGGCGTCCAGCATGCCATTCAGGAAGTTGATGCTTTCCGGCGCGGAGTAGCGGCGCCCGATCTCCAGCGCCTCGTTGATCACTATCGGAAAGGGTGTGGACTTGAAGCCCAGCATTTCACCTACGGCCATGCGCAACAGATTGCGATCCACGGCGGGCATGCGTTCCAGGCGCCAGTGTTTGGAGTTGGCCACCAGCAGTTCGTCGATCTGTTCCTGGTTAGCAACTGCCACGCGGAACAGGTCTTCAGCAAAGCCCCGTACGTCGGGGTCCACATCGTCAGCAGCCTTCCAGAAAGTGGCGCGCACCTGGTCGGGGCTCTGCTTGCCGATGTCCGCCTGAAACAGCATCTGCATGGCAAGCTCGCGGGACTTGCGCCGCGTACCGGCGGTCAAGCCGTGCCGCTTTCCATGAGCTTGCGGCGCAGGCTCACCATTTCTATGGCCGCGACGGCCGCTTCAAATCCCTTGTTGCCGGCCTTGATGCCGGCACGGTTCAGCGCCTGCTCCAGAGATTCGCAGGTCAGCACGCCGAAACTGTGCGGAATGCCTGTCTCCTGTTGCGACTGGCCGATGCCGCGCGAAACCTCGTTGTAGATGGCCTCGTAATGTGCAGTCTCGCCGCGCAACAGACAACCCAGGGGGATGATCGCGTCCACCTTGCCAAGAGTAGCCAGCGTCCGCGCCGCGGCTGGAATCTCCCATGCGCCAGGCACGCGCACCACCTGGATATCGGTGCGCTTAGCTCCGCTGCGCAGCAGCGCATCCAGCGCACCCTCCAACAGCCGCTCGGTAATCACCGCATTCCAGCGCGCCACTACGATGGCAAACTTCATGCCCTCGGCAGAGAGATCGCCCTCCACGGCCACCGGCTTGCCGCGCTCAGGATCGGTCCATGCCCAGAAACTGAATGCAAACCCCAGCTCTGGCTCTACGGTAAAAATGCGCGACTTCCAATGCGTTTCGCTGATCGCCGACAGACGCGCGGCGCCAACTTCGCCGTCCAGCCGCCGCAGCCAACTCTCTGCCGCCTGATGCACCGCATCGAGCGCAGTCACCTCTACCAGCACATCCGCGACAGAAGGAAACTGGCCGTCCACAAACTCAAGATTCCCCAGCGGAGCCAAAAATGAAGCGCCGCGGCTGGTCTCTTCTTTCCACCCCTTGCCTTCAGCAAATCCCAATGCACCAAAGAAGGCGGCCAGCCGGTCATAGACCGCGCTGCTGCCTGCAGGGTGAAGGAAGGAAATCCCCTTGATCATGCTCTGATTCTATCGTGTGGAGTTGGCTGGCCCGAAGGATGGAAACAGATGCCCTACCGCCGGTGCGCGATTCCACTGGTGCACGACACCGCGAAAAAAAGAAGGCCGACACAAGGCCGGCCTTCCTGGAGGCGTGAACAAGCCTTACGTTGTGGAGCGCGGCTTGACCGCGATGACCGTGGCCGGCACCGGATTGCTGCTCGGCGCAGCCAGCGTACAGCCAGGGTCCGAGCCCGGCGTGCATGCTGGCAGATTGGGGCTGATCTGCTGCTTGTCGGTCAGGGACGTGGTGTCGATATAGTGAACCTGGTTGTCACCGGACGTAGAAACGAAGAAGAGCGTGTTATCGGGACTGAAGGCCCCCGCCACGGGCGCCGTAATGGCCGATGCCCCAGTAAGCGTGACATACCCCAGGTTCCCAGCACCACTGGCTGCAGGAATGTAATAGGGCAGCGTGGCGCCGGTCGATGTCCCGGTGTAGGTGATAAAAGCCAGGCTATAAGACGGCACGGAACCGCCTTGTCTTACCGCTGCCGGAGAGGTAACCACCTGGTCGACAGCAGTAGCATTCACGTTCACCGGAACCTGATTGAGCGTATGGGTGATCGTTAGAGGGCCGAGAGTTGAGCCCGAAACAGGGCATTGATCGGGCGTTGGGATGCCCGTGGTGCCGCCAGGCGGAGTCGTGGTCTCGGAGGGAATCTTTATCCCGATGTCGGAGAACGTCACTCCGCCACCGACAAGCGCTGCACCCAGAATATGCTGACCATCGGTGGTAGCGGCCAGAGCATCAGTCTGCACGGGCACCTGGTCACCCTGGGGGTAAAAATGCATCGTGGCGTAATCGCCGATGGTACCTGTTGGGCACCAGGTGTGCGCCACCGTGGGATTGCCGCTGAGGTAAGCGCCTACGCCGGGAATGGTGACTGCCAGGTTGCTGGCGCCACCCGATGAGCTCAAGTCATAGGTGGTCCAGCCGGTATTCGCGTTGTACACATACAGCGTATCGGTGTGGCCCGCGCCCTGTGAGGCGCTGTCGGTGATGTACAGCGTCTTGGCGTCGGGGGTCCATGCCGCGGCGGTGCCCACCCCGCCAAATGTCGAAGCGATGGTGCCGGTGGAGTTGTACAGGTAGAAAAGCCGCCGCACCTGATCGTTGATCACCACCGTCCGGTTGTTTGGAGATACAGCCAGCACCACGCCGGGAACACTTGCGTCCTCTTTGCTAAGCGAGTTGTTCGAGGTGGTATACGTCATCAGCTCGTGCGATGACCCGAAGTACAGATTGGTGCCAGTCTGGTCCATGACCATCGAATTGGGCACGTAAGGCAGGCGAATGGTCGATCCGGTTGTACCGGTCAACAACTCCACCGCCGTGAAGTACTGCGACTTGCCCGGAGCTGCGAACCATAAGTACGAACTGGCTGTGCCAGGAACGGTGACGGTGACCGGATTGCTGGAGATGGAGAGGCCCGTGTTGAACAGTCCCACCTCGTTAATGGGCGATGGATTGCAGGTGGTCGGCTGGCAGATGGCGGATATTGAGGCTGTGCCGGGGAAAGCAGCCGTCAAGCCACCGGTGGAGCCCACGAAGATGTCCAGCGGGTTAGTCGACTGGTAGTCCAGCGAAAGACCGGTGATGGTCTGCCCGGCGGTGTCGGTCACCGTGGTGACCAGGTTCTGTTGCACACCCTGGGTGATGGTTCCTTCGGTGCTGCCGTTGGTCAGAGTCACCTGAATGGTCTTCGGCGGGCAGGTGGAGAAATAGCCGGCCGATGAACCCGAGTTAGCCACCGCCGCGGTAATCACCGTTGTGCCGGGCTGCTCGGCAGTGATCTGGTTGGTGACGGAGTTGATGGTCGCAACTGTACTGGTGCCCACAGCGTAAGACAGAACACCAATGGCCGAAGTGCAGTCCGGAACCGATGTCACGCCCGTGGCCAGACCAGCCGGGCAAGAGTAACTAGTGACTGTAGGGGGAGCGCAGAACTCGAACTGCTGGTTGCTGCCGCCGGAATAGCAGGCCTCGGCGTCCAGTTGGGCGACGGCACCCTGCGAATAACACTGCTGCTGCCCCGCGAGAGCCAGGGTGATGGAACTCACCTGGGCATGCACGTAGACCGTCACGGGGTTGGAGGTCACAGACTGCGCGGAGGCCGTCACATAGGCGGCGGAGTAAGGCAACCCCTCGGAAGTGGGCTGCGGATTGGGGGGGCTGCAGATGGTGTAATCGGCAATGCCGCCGCCGGAGTTGCGGTTCCAGGTGCCAGCGCAGATGTTCCCACCGGGTGAAAGGTCTACCAGCTTGTTGTTAGTGGTGCCGAAGGTATAAGACGATGCGATGGCCGCAGCACCTTTACATGTCTTGGCGGTAGGCGTCGCAATCTGCTTCGTTTGCCCAAATGCCAGCGAGATGCCCGTGGTCTGCGGCTGCAGTGTGATCGCGTACAATTCCGTGTCTTTCAATCCGTAACCGGAGCCGTTGCAGTAGTTCCCGGCCGGGTTGCGGGTGCAACCGGAGATCACGACCCCAGCTGGAATACTCAGGCCTAGCAAAAAAACAAGCGTTAAATACCGCCGCATGAATCCTCCCCGCCCCACCCTCTGGAACCGTGGAACGGTCTCTCAGAAACCATCAAAACTAATGAGCTAAAAGCGGCCCATCGACATGCCCACAGCTGGACTGACGCCCGCGCAATCCGCTCGGGCAACCGGCCCCTGGCAGTTCATCTTTGCTTCCGGCCGGTCGACGCGACACGCTCTGTGTCTACACAGAAAAGTGTATCAGGGCGGAGTCGTGGCTGGCCGCTGTACTCCTCCATAGACTCCACCGGCCGCCGATGGCGAGCAGGTTCAACACTCAAGACGCGGGAGGCATAGAACGCGCAAACCACTCTACGGCCCTCTCCACCACGTCGCGCCGGTGTGCCGGATCACTGAATCCGTGACCCTCGTTGGGGTAAACCACCAGTTCCGTAGGCACGTGTTGATCGCGCAGCGCGTGCCAGAACTCATAAGACTGCGGCGCGGGACACTCCCCGTCCCGGTCGCCCACCAGCACCAGAGTTGGCGTGTGCACCTGCTTGATAAAGTTGATGGCCGAGCTCTTGGCATAAACAGCCGGGTCATCATAAACCGACGCGCCAAAGTACGGAATCATCCACTGGTCGATGGAGTTCTCGCCATAGTAGCTCTGCCAGTCTGAGATGCCAGCGCCAGCTACCGCCGCTTTGAACCGCCGCGTCTGGGTCACCGCAAACATAGTCATGAACCCGCCGTAGCTCCAACCGGTGAGGCCCACGCGATTGGGGTCCACGGGATAGCCGGCCTCGACCGCATCCACCCCGGCCAGAATGTCGCGCAGGTCCCCGTAGCCAAAGTCCTTGCGGTTGGCCTTGGTGAACTCTTCGCCCTGCCCGAAGCTGCCGCGAGGATTGGGCTGCAGCACGAAATACCCCAGCGCCGAATAGACTGCCGGACCCATTCCGCCCCCACCCCAGCGCGCCACTTCCGCTGACGCCGGGCCACCGTGCACTTCCACGATTAGTGGGTATTTCCTGGCCGGGTCGTAGTTCCTGGGCAACATCAGCCAGCCCTGCACCCGAAACGAGTCGCTGCTCCAACTCAGGGAGACGGACTTGCCCCAGGCCGGCTCCACGCCATCGTTCAGGTGCGACAACTGGGTCACGCCCTTCAACCCCGGAGCAGTCCATTTGCCAGGCTTCGCCGCATAAATCTCCATCGGGTGGTCAAAGGTGCTGGCGTGGAAGACAAACAGCGAATGATCGGCGGTGGAGGAGAGACTCAGTTCCATCCGTCCATCGCCGACGCTGCCCGGAATGCTGAAAATGGCCGACCCGAACTCGATCGGAGAGTTTGGACTGACCCGGTCCCCCAGCAAGTGATAGCGCAACAGTTGGCAGTCGCCACCTGCCAGCTCGTTTACAAAAAGATGTTCGTTGCCGTTCCACTCGATCCAGGCCGGCGAGGTGGGCCGCCCCTCGGTCAGGTTGCGGGGCTGGCCACCCTCCGCGGAAACCGTCCACACATCGCCGCCAGTCGCGCCCTGGTCGCTCATCAGCCCGCCGATGAAGGCAATCACCTTGCCGTCCGGCGACCACCGCGGCACCGCAATCTGCAAACCGCGCAACGGGCCAGAGACTTCGGCAGGCGCCAGGATGACCCTTTCCGTCCCATTCAACGGCTGGGTGTACAACTTGGCCACCCACCAGTTGTTCTCTCCGGGCGGATCGGCGGCTATATACGCCAGCCCTTTCGAGTCCCGCGCCCAATCAAACTCATAAACGTGCAGTTTGGCCGGTGTCACTTGTATGGGTGCGGCGGGAGCCACTGCGTCAACCTGGGTCACGGCCACCCGCTGAATCTCAACTCCGTCTTCGCCGATCACCCCGGAAGGTAGTTTCATGGCCGCCAAGGCCCCGGCCGGCCGTGTGGCTCCCTCTACATATAGAAAGGCCACCTTGCTCCCATCGGGCGAGAAAGCCGGCGCATTCTCGTCGCCCTTCAACTCGGTTAGTCGCCGCGCCGGACTCCCGTCCAATAGCGCCAGATAGAGATCGTCCTGCGAGCCCGGATGGGCACAATCGGAGAAGAAGGCCAACGCCTTTGAGTCCGGAGCCCACGCCATCTGGCTCTCCCGGCAGCGCTCGTCCACCTTGGACGCTGCGACCACTGGCTGGCTGTTCTGCAATTCGTCCAACGGCGCAACCAGAATCCGGCCCCCGTCGCGCGCGCTCTCGATCCACGCCAGCCGTTTGCCGTCCGGCGAAACTGCCACCTGACCCACCGACCGACCCGGGTTCAGGCTGCCCAGAAGCTTGTCGATTTGAGCGCGATCCGGCACTGGATCCGCGTTCTGCGCCGACGCTGCAGAAACACCGAGAACTACGCCCAGAATCAGACCGGCACCAGCCAACCGGCGGGCACAGAATACCTTGCGGGAGAGCGAAAGAAACATGGGGAGAATTCTATCAAGCCCGATCAGGCCCCGCGATCAGCGAGAGGGATTCATCAGCAGCTAGCGGCCCAGCACGAATAACTCTCCAGCCACAAAGAAGGCGCCAAAGATCGGCTTGTTGTGCCGCGCCAGCCAGTTCGGCAGGTGGATGTCGAAGTTGTCTGCACGCTCGGCACTATAGCGACCCGCCAGGCCGGTGAGCGGGCAGCGCCAATGGTTGCACGCCAGCACTGCACATTCGATCAGGACCAACCCCGACAGAACAGCAGCCGGCAAGAACCGGCCGCGATAGCCAGCGATAGGAACGACCACAATGCAGCCAACAAAGAAGAGCCACACTGCAGTGTGCAGTGACTTGACTGCCACCAAGGCAAGATTGAAGTCGGCTTCAGGCTTCATTTGAGACTCATGGCTGGATTGCAGCCGCGGCGTAAATGGCCAGCAAATTCTCGAGCAGCGGCTTCAACAGCTTCAAATCCAAGGCATTCGCGCCGTCGGATTTGGCGTTGGCCGGGTCGTCGTGGACTTCTAGAAACAATCCATCTACACCCGCCGCCACCGCAGCTCGCGCCAACAGTGGAATGAACTCCGGCTGGCCGCCGCTGACCCCGTCGGCCGCCGAGGGCTGCTGCACGGAGTGGGTACCGTCAAAGACTACCGGGGCCATCTGCCGCATCACCGGAAGCGACCGGTAGTCGACCACCAGCGTGTTGTAGCCGAAGCTGGCCCCCCGCTCGGTCAGGAATATCCGCTCATTGCCGGTGGAGCGGACTTTCTCCACCGGATGGATCATGTCCCAAGGGGCGACGAACTGGCCCTTCTTGATATTGACGGCGCGTCCGGTGCGGCCCGCCGCCACCAGCAGATCGGTCTGGCGGCAAAGGAATGCGGGAATCTGGAGCACGTCCACGGCTTCCGCGGCAATCTCGCAGTGGCCGGGCTCGTGCACGTCAGTCAGCACCGGCAGGCCTGTGTCCCGGGCCAACCGACCGAGAATGCCAATGCCCTCTTTGAGCCCCGGACCGCGAAAGCTCTTCACGCTGGTGCGATTGGCCTTGTCGTAGCTGGCTTTGAAGATGTAGGGAACGCCCAGGTCGGCCGTGATGCGTTGAATGGTTTCGGCCATGGCGCGCACATGGGCCTCGGACTCAATGACGCACGGCCCGGCAATCAGGAACAGCCGTCGGCCGCCCACCTGCACCGGCCCGATTTCAAACGAGTTGCTCACGGGTGCGATTCTATCGCGCCGGACGCATCAAACGCTGCACTCGCCTCAGCGCGCGGCCATTTCCTCCGCATGGGTGCGCGACCATTGCCAAAGTGCCCGTTCCAGCGCGTGGAGTGCAGTTGGCGCCGGGAGATTTCCCTGTGGTTGCACGATTCCACACTCGGCCAACCGCTTGAGGGCGGCATTGTATTCGGCATAAAACCTTACGTCATGGCGCGCGTGGCCCAGTGCCTCAAGGGCTCGATAGTCGAGCACCGCAAAGCGTCCGGGAAAAATTGCGGCCAGGATTGCGGACGCGATGGAGATGTCGATCCCACGCAATGCGACCAGGGCGTTGACGGCTTCTTCGGTTGAAGCATCGGTCGAAGCAGCGACGGCAAGGGCACTGTGAATGCTCTCGGTGCTGTTGCCAATCAGGTAATGAACCATGCGCTCCGACTTCCAACGAACGATTGCCTCTAGATTCGGCAGCGTGTATTCTCCGCTGCGAATTGCGTCGCCGGCCTCATAGGCGGCCGCTTCAAGCTCTCGTTCTCTTTCGCCTGCATCGTGCCAATAACTTTCTGCCAATTCCTGAAGTTCCATCTCCGCGGGCTGGAGCTGAAAATATGCCATGGTCCACACTCCTCGAACTAGAAAACTGACAAACAGTAGACCCGGCAAATGGGGTTGTCAATAGCACCTGATACACATCCGTTTCCTCGCTCGAAGCAGGGCAAATGGACGCGAAAACTGGCCCGAAATTGACCGAAAATGCCTCAGAAATCGAGGCCGCTGTTTACCGATGAGTACATGGGTCTAGTTCTTAGGCTATTCATTACATTAATGTTATCTGGAGAGTGGCCCCTCCGGGTGCGGGTTTTTGGGGGGAGGGGGGTGGGGTACAGACCGGTCACATGCCTGACAGATTGAATCTGCGGGCCGAAAGTGGAGGGTGCGCATTCCTTCATTCTGCGCCGATATGCCGTAATTCTCTGCAACGGAGGGGGAACCCGGCGCCGATGGCTGGCACAACCGGCTGCGGAAGAACTCGAGACTTCCGGTGGAATCGGCGAAAGACGTTTCTCCGGGGCTAAAGCCGCTGATTTCGCGGCATTTACGGCACGACTAAAGTCGTGCCCTTTCAAGACCTAGATTTATGCAACCAGTTCTATGCAATGGACGCTGAAGTCAGTGACCCGGATGTTAACCGCGTCTGCCGGTTCTTATAACTGGCAGCGATAAACTCCCGGAACAGGGGGTGCGGCTCCAGCGGCTTGGACTTGAACTCGGGATGGAACTGGCAACCCAGGAAGAAAGGATGGCCGGGGATCTCGACAATCTCAACATAGGTGGCGTCGGGAGTGGTGCCGCTGATCTGCAGCCCGCCGCCGGTAAGCAGCGCCTCGTACTCGCGATTGAATTCGTAGCGGTGGCGGTGGCGCTCGCTGATCTCCGTCGCGCCATACACCCTGGAGGCCAGTGTTCCCTGCTGGAGAATGCAGGTCCACGCTCCCAGGCGCATGGTGCCGCCCATCTCTTCCACGCCCAGCAGTTCGCGGAGCTTGTAGATGATGCGGTGCTGGCTGGCGGGATCGAACTCGCTCGAATTCGCGTCTTTGAGCCCGCACACATTGCGCGCGAACTCAATACATGCGGTCTGCATTCCCAGGCAGATTCCAAAGTAAGGGACCTGCTTCTCGCGCGCGTAGCGGATGGCGTTCAACATGCCTTCAATGCCCCGCTTGCCGAACCCGCCGGGAACGAGGATGCCATCAAAGCCCTCTAACTGCGACTCGTAACTGCGGTCGTCGGGAGTTTTTGACTCCAGCCCTTCAGCCTCGATCCAGGTGATGTTGAGTTTGAGGCTCTTGGCCACCGCGCCATGAGTGAGTGCCTCTTTAAGTGACTTATAACTGTCCTCATACTCCACATACTTGCCCACGATGGCGATGGAAACTTCATCTTGGGGGTGATAGCAGCGCTCGACAAGAGCTTTCCATTGGCTCAGGTCAGCCTCCGGCGCCTCCTTGTGGAGATACTTGAGGATCAATAAGTCCAGGCCCTCGGCTGCAAAACGCAGCGGCACCTCGTAAATTGAGGGCACTGTGGTGGCACCGATGACGGCCCGCTCCTCGACGTTGCAAAAAGCTGCGATCTTCTGTTTCATCTCGCGGCTCAGGTTGCGGTCAGAGCGGCAAATGAGAAGGTCTGCCTGAATGCCGATGGAGAGCAACTCCTTCACGGAGTGTTGCGTGGGCTTGGTCTTCAGCTCCTGCGCAGCGGAGATCCACGGCACCAGCGTCAGGTGCACAAATACGGTGTTCTCGCGCCCCAGTTCCTGGCGCATCTGGCGAATGGCCTCAAGAAACGGCAACGATTCAATGTCGCCCACCGTGCCGCCAATCTCGACAATGGTCACGTCCGCGCCGTTGGCCGCAACCTTGCGCATGGCGTTCTTGATCTCGTTGGTGACATGGGGAATGACCTGGACGGTCTTGCCCAGGTAGTCGCCCCGCCGCTCCTTCAAAATGATCTGCTCGTAGATGCGGCCGGTGGTGAGGTTGTTGTCGCGCGAGAGGGGCGCGTGAGTAAAGCGCTCGTAGTGGCCCAGGTCCAGGTCGGTCTCGGCGCCGTCGTCGGTGACAAACACCTCGCCGTGCTGGAACGGCGACATGGTCCCCGGATCAACATTCAGATAGGGGTCGAACTTCATCATGTTCACGCGCAGGCCGCGGCTCTCAAGCAGGCAGCCGATGGAGGCTGCTGCCAGCCCCTTGCCTAAACTGGACACAACTCCGCCCGTCACAAAGACATACTTTGCCGACATCGATGCAACCTCGTTCTTGAATTGTTGGGATTGACCGTACCTGATGGGCACATTCAAGTATGGCAGACATCCGGCCGCAAATACACGAAAAAATGAGAAACACCAACGATGTCCGAAATCCAGGCTTATAACCTACCTGCATTCAGAAAGTTGGAGCAGTTGCTATAAACGGCCCATAGTTACACGAGCTCGGCTCCTGTGTGGAAAACACGTCGCCATGGCGAGCACTCCAGAGGGCTCTTGCCGTAATCGGCCGACGGGCCTAGGATGCTGCAATGTGAGGAGCCGTTATGACCATGCCCACCACAACCGAACGCCGCAAACTGGGCCGCATCGGCCCCCAGGTCTTCCCCATCGCCCTGGGCTGCATGGGCATGAGCGGGGTGTATGGCCCCACGGACGACGCGGAGAGCATCGCCACCATCCATGCGGCCATCGACGCCGGGGTCAACCTGCTCGACACCGGCGATTTCTACGGGATGGGCCATAACGAAATGCTGCTGGGGCGCGCCCTGCGTTTTTCACGGGAGCATGTGCTGCTCTCAGTCAAATTCGGCGCGCAGCGCGGCCCCGACGGCTCGTGGATCGGCTATGACGCCCGCCCGGCAGCCGTGAAAACCGCCCTGGCCTACTCGCTCAGGCGCCTCGGCGTAGACCACATCGACATCTACCGGCCCGCACGCCTTGACCCGAACGTGCCCATCGAGGAGACCATTGGAGCCATCGCACAACTGATCGATGCAGGGTATGTGCGTTATATCGGGCTCTCTGAAGTGGGACCTGAGACCATTCGCCGCGCCGCCCATGTGCATCCTATCGTCGATCTGCAAATTGAGTACTCGCTGGTGAGTCGCGGGCCGGAAGCGCGGATCTTCCCCACGCTCGAACAGTTGGGCATTGGCGTAACCGCCTACGGGGTTCTGTCGCGGGGGCTGCTCACTGCCTCGCAACCGGCTGCGGCAGGCGATTTCCGCATCCGCCTGCCGCGATTCAGCGCAGGCAACCTGGAACGCAACCAGCAGCTTGTGGCGCGGCTCCGCGTAATCGCCGCCGGCAAGGGCATCAAGCCGGCGAAGCTGGCGGTGGCGTGGGTGCTGGCCAAGAATCCGTCGATTGTGCCGGTAATGGGCGCGCGCACGCGCAGCCAACTGGCTGAGACCCTGGGAGCGCTGGAGGTGCGGCTTACACCCGACGAGATTGCGGACCTGGAGGCGGCGGTTCCCGCCGATGCCGTGGCGGGGACCCGCTACGACGAGCACCAGATGCAGGTGCTGGACAGCGAGAAATAGCACCGGCTTGCCGGCGGTTCCGCAACTGCACGCCGCCGGGAGAGGAGCATGGCTTGTGGAACCGCCCTAAAACGGCTTGTAACTGCCCTTGCCCCAGGGGATCTCGACTGAGGCAGAGCACTCCTTGGTTGCGATCGCCACTTTGAGGTTGCCGGAGTCTTTGCCCGCGACATAGGGAAGGTCGATCCTGACCGCGTGGCCGTGGGCGTTGGTATGCAAA
>Ga0182014_10000274_pt1 | contig 65087 bp, 56 predicted proteins | sample 612S2DmetaG_FD_120489 | JGI IMG/M metagenome (GOLD analysis project Ga0182014, IMG submission 120489) | Permafrost microbial communities from Stordalen Mire, Sweden - 612S2D metaG | ecosystem: Environmental > Terrestrial > Soil > Wetlands > Permafrost | place: Sweden: Stordalen | collected...
AAAGGCCGCGGCGAAAATGAAGCAACTCATCGCGACTTGTACCGTGCGCGACGCCTTTGAAGGCTCTCGGACCTATATCAATGTCCGCACCTTGACGAACGCGCTTGACCAGGTCAAGGCCGCCGCCAGTGAGAAGGTCGATTCTTTCGAGGGGACACTGTGAACGGCCGTGAGAGAATCACGGTTCACGAAGCGGCTCAGACAGACGCTCGCAACGTCTATCTGAGCCTTGACGCGGCAATCGAATACGCGATCGCCTCGCCATTGAGCCATTCTAATGCGTGTTTCCTAGGCCGCGGAAAGCCGGCGAGGAGGAGAACAAAATGTCAAAATCGTGCGCGCTGAAGGTAGAAGACAATAAGGGCCACGTCCCGATGTTTGGAGACTCGGAAGTGGAGATGCTGAAGCTGCTAACGCCCCTTATTAGGTTTTCAAAATGTGCCAGCCGGGAGGTGATAGACAAGTGGGAAGCGCGAGGCTTGCTGCCAATGGGATTGATGGACAATTTTTGTGCGGTCCTGTTTATTAGCTGCACTATCCTTTCGGCGCAAAAGGCTCAGCGACTCTTTGGAGTTCCAGCTAGCGTGCTGATATCTATGGCCTTAGATGAAATCGGGTTTAACGCTCAAGATCTGGCCGGCGATCAGTCGCTCCTCCAAAAGTGCGGATGCTGCGTCGCACCCAACATTGATAGCTGGTTTATGAAAAGAGCGCAACTGTTGGGTACCTCAGATCCGTTCCAAGAAGCCATGCCTTTCGTGAACAACGTGAAGATGTATGTTGAAAAGCTGAGTGATCTCGGATTCTGGAATGAGTTCGCTGAGTTGAAAGTGATGGATCTCCCGGACAATGTCGCAAGCTACTGCCTAGAGGCGTGCGATTTGGCGGCGATCTTGCCGGCGGGTCACTATGACCGCAATTTATTCGAAGACGTTCGTGACGATGCTGGGTGCGTCCAGCTCAAGCCAGCGATGGATATGCGTGAGTGGCGAAAAAAAATGCAGCGCTTGAGGGACGACAGTCCGCAGCCAGCCATTGTGTAGCTGTCGGGTCTGATTGGGGGCAGCCCGCGTTTCGGCGCGGGCTGTTTTTGGGACCGCAAATGTTCGCGAACAGTGACTACTTAGTAACGATCTACGCAGATAGAGAACACGCCAGGCGATTTTGAGAATCGGCTTCGACTTTGAAAATCATATGGCCGCTGGGTCGGCCGCTGGGTCTCGCTCAACACGCACCTGCCAAAGCATCTTAGTTATTGCACCTTAATGACTTAGGCAACCCAGCGGCCGTCTTGTGACGGCTTTTCGTGGGTTTTGCGCGGAGCGGCTGTAAACTGTTGATTTTATTAGAAGCGTATCGGCCGCTAGGTGGCCGCTGGGTCGGTTTACTCGATGTAATGCTGGGTGCGACCGCCGATTAGTTCGCGGGATATATCTCGCCGCGGTGCGTCCCAAATCATTGATTCGGTGTACGATATCCAGTCGGCGATCCGCCGATTCCCGCGACTGGCCGCACCGTACCGCTACTCGACGTAAATATTGGAATCACAGCCATTGTGGCATCGTCCGCTCACGGCTACTCTAGTAGACTCAACGGCAGCATGTTTGTTCCGGCTTGCACTGTCGACCGTCCTCACTCCGCGCTCAGTTTTGCCGCACTGGTGCTGGCTCTTGTGGCTGCCGCTGCTGGTTCGGCTCCGGTGGCAGCCCAGGGCACGCACCTGTGGACCCAGTCCCGCCTTGAGGAGTTTGAGAAAGGGACGCCGCAGGGAGTCGCGATCGGGAGCGACGGACATCTGCGCGAGGGACCGGCGCCGAGCGAAATGCTGGCCACCCCTTCGACATTCGTGTGGTCGGTGGCGGTGGACAAGAACGGCACGGCGTACCTGGGAACTGGTTCGCCGGCCACCGTGCTGCGCACCGGAAGTGAGAAGAACAGCAAGCCCTTCACCCTGTTTGAGACGAAAGACCTGAGCGTGCAGGTGGTGCGACTGGGGCCCGATGGAGCGCTCTACGCGGCCACGCTGCCCAGCGGCAAGGTTTATAAACTTAACCCGAATGCTGCGGCAAAGCAGGATGCAGCCACAGCCACGGTGGTCTTCGACCTTGGCAAGGTGGAGGCTGGCAAGGCGGAGGCTGGCAAGGCGGGTGATTCCGGCGCCGTCAGGGACCGCGGCGCCAAGCCGGTCGACGAAAAGGCCGATGCAAATTCGCACTACATCTGGGACATGACGTTCGACGCCGAGGGTCGGCTCTACATCGCTACCGGAGGTCCCGGAGCGGTGTATCGCATGGACCCCGCAAAACCCGGTGCCCCGGCAGAGCAGTTTTTCAAGAGCGACGAGCAGCATATTCGCACCCTGGCGTGGGACGCGACGGGCAACCTAATCGCGGGCTCGGACGGCAGCGGACTGGTCTACCGCATCAGTCCACAGGGCAAGGGCTATGTGCTGTTTGAGGCTCCAAGACGCGAGATTACGTCGGTGGCCGTGGCCTCCGATGGAACCATTTATGCCGCCGGCGTGGGCGACAAGACACGCAATCCGCTGCCGCCGCTGCCGGTTCAGGGAATCGGCATGGTGACCTTCACCGTGGTTCAGCCGAGCTCGCTACAGGCCGCCAATACGAGCGCTTCCGTTCCTGAGGGAAGCGAGATTTACGCATTGAGCGCGGGCCAGGCGCCGCGCAAGATATGGGCCGGTAAGGACGAGGTGGTCTACGCGCTGACAGCGAGGACGGATGGCCTGCTGGCTCTGAGCGGCAATCGCGGGCGCATCTTTCGCATCGCGGCCAATGGCAATTATGCGGACATTGCGCACCTTGAGGCACAGCAAGGGCTGAGTTTAGCAACGGTCACGAACTCAGAGAAGATGAGTGGCATTCTGATTGGCACGGGCAACACCGGCAAGCTGTATTGCCTGTGCCCCGCCGAAAAGCATGAGTACGCCAGCGATGTGCTGGATGCGGGCGCGCTGGCACGCTTTGGCCGCGTCGAGGTGCAGCCGGGTTCAACGGGGTATGAGTTGTGGACGCGAACCGGCAACGTGGAGCAGCCGGTACGCGGGTGGAGTGACTGGCAATTGTTGAATGCAGGCGCAGTGGCTTCGCCGGCGGGGCGCTTTCTGCAGTGGAAGGCCGTGCTGCACGCGGGCGGAAATGTGGGCAGCGTAGGCGTGAATTACCTGCCTGTGAATGCCGCTCCCGTGGTGGACGACATGGTGGTTGTCCCGGGCGCGCGCCTTAATGCACAGAACCTGGCCGGCAACCAGCCGCCGACGGTGAACGTCGCGTTTCCAGCGGCCAGCCAGGGCACGGGCGGCATCCCCTTCGACGCAGGCTCCAACGCTCCGCTGCAGGCCACGAAGGACCGCACCGCCATCACGGTGCGCTGGGCGGCGCACGACGACAACGGCGACGATCTCACTTATTCGCTCTACCTGCGCGGCGACGGGGAACACGTCTGGCGGCTGCTGAAGGACAAGATTACCGAAAAGGCCTACAGTTTCGATGCGGCGCTGATTCCCGACGGCGGGTACCAGGTCAGGGTCGTAGCTTCCGACGCACCCTCGCATACTCCCGGGGACGCGCTCACGGGCGCAAAGGAGAGCGAGCGGTTCGAGGTGGACACCACCCCGCCGGTGGTTCTCTCGCTCAAGGCAGCCGAAGAGACAGCAACCTGCGCTCAGGCCTCCTGCCCCAAATCTGTACGCGTAACTTTCGACGCCGAGGATGCGGCCTCGCCGATTGCCCACGCCGAGTACTCGCTGGATGCGGGGCCGTGGCAGTTTGTGGAGCCGCTGGACAAAATTTCCGACTCGAAGCGCGAGCACTATGAGCTTCAAATTCCGGCCTCGGGAATTGACGGCAAGACCAGCGAGCACTTGTTGACGGTGCGCGTCTACGACAGATATGAAAACGTGGGCATGGCCAAGACGGTGTTTGGGTCAACAAAGTAGGTTCAATGCGATTTGAATTATTTGTAGCGGCACGTTATTTAAAAGCCAAACGGCGTCAAGCCGTGGTGGGTATCGTAACCACCATTTCCGTGGCCGGGGTGGCCGCAGGTGTGGCGGCGCTGATCATCGCCCTGGCCATCACCAACGGGATGCGGCGCGATTTGCAGGACCGGCTGCTGGGTTCGTCGGCACATGTTGAGCTGATGCGCGTGGCGGCGGACGGCATCAAGGATTGGCCGCCGCTGCTGGAGCGGCTGCGCCACGTGCCCCACGTGACCGCCGCGGCCCCCGGGCTCTATGGGCAGGTGCTGGTTTCACGCGGACCGCGCGCGGGGTTCGCGCTCATCAAGGGAGTTGTTCCCGCGGACGAGCGGACCGTCAGCAACCTGCTGGACTCGATGGTTTCAGGATCGGCAAAAGATCTGGAACCGGAGACATCCGCACCGGCGGCCAGCGCGGGTTTGAGCGCGAACAAAGACCTGCCCGCGGCTCCCGACGACACACCTTATCCCCCCCTGGTGCTGGGCAAGGACCTTGCCGAACAAATCGGCGCACAGGCAGGCGACAGTGTGCTGGTGACCAGCCCGCAGGGTGAGCTGACACCCCTGGGCCTGGCGCCCAAGTACCAGCGTTTCCGCGTGGTGGGAATCTTCCACTCCGGCTTCTATCAATACGACGCGGCCTACGCCTTCATGCGCCTGGCCGATGCGCAGCGGCTGTTCAGCGAGCCCGACCTACTTTCAGTGATCAGCTTCAAAGTGGACGACCTATACCGCGCACCCGAGGTCGGCCGCGACCTTGAGCAATCGGCGGGCAAGGGCTTTATGACGACCAACTGGATGGAGGTGAACCGCGAACTGTTCCGTGCGCTCAGGGAGGAGCAGATCGTCACTTTCATCATCATTGCGCTCATCGTGGTCGTCGCGGCGCTCAACATTCTGATCGCGCTGACCATGATGGTGATGGAGAAGACCCGCGACATTGCAGTTTTGATGAGCTTTGGCGTGGAGCCACGACAGGTGCGGCGCATCTTCCTGATGCAGGGGTTGCTTATCAGCCTGATCGGCACAGCCCTGGGCCTGGTGCTGGGTTACCTGGCTGCGTGGGCAGGCGGGCACTACCACTTCGTCCACCTCTCCGCCGAGGTCTACTCCATCGACACCCTGCCCTTTGCGCCGCGCCCGCTGGATGGGGTGATCGTGGCGGCGGTCTCGATTGGGATTTCTCTGCTGGCTACGCTGTATCCATCGTCGACGGCAGCGCGCATCCTGCCTGCCGAGGCGCTGCGGTACGAGTAGAGCAGATTCCGAAGGCCGACTGACAATGTGACACATTTTGTGTCACATTAGCATGATGCCAAGCGTGAATTTTAGACAATTGCGCGATACTCGCCAACTACTCATCTGGCTTGAGGCGGGTGAGGTCGTCGAGTTGCGGAAGCGCAATCGGGTTGTGGCCCGCATTGTGCCTGAAAACCCTAGAATCCAGCCTGTCGAATGGCCGGCCTTTGAAGCGCGCCTGAAGCGCAACTTCGGGGACCGCACCATCCCCGCTGTGGACATCCTGATTGAGGAGAGGAATAGCCGCTATTGAGGATCTATGCGGACTCGAGCTTCATCGTCTCCAACTACATCCGGGATACGCATTCTGCGGAAGCGATCCGTCGAATGGGTCTTTCTGTACCTGTTTGGATAACCCAACTCAATCGGGCCGAACTGGCCCACGCCCTTTACCAATATGTCTTTCGTAAGCAGGTTTCGACCTACGAAGCTCAGCGAGGCTGGGCTGAATTCGGAGACGACTGCGCAAAGGGCGCGTGGATACAAGCCGATCTCCCGCAAGGATCCTGGGATACCAGCATCGACCTGGCGCGGCGCTACGGGCCGAGTCTCGGCGTTCGCACGCTGAACTCGCTGCACGTGGCCTGCGCGCTGGAGTTGAAGGTTGAGCGTTTCTGGACCTTCGATGAGCGGCAGGCCCGGCTAGCCGAGGCGGTTGGGCTCGACACAAATCCCTGATTCGGCGGTCTCCGTGGCAGAAAGCTTACTGCGGAGTGATGATGCCGCCCGCCGCGTGACGACGGGGCAGCACGATTCCGCGATGGTCCACTTCTGCCGCTGGTCCGGTGGGTTTGCCGGGTTCGGGAAGGCTCGCCCGCTCGGTCAATGCTCCACCGCAGGCGGGACACCAGTCCGCGTCAATCTCTGGCACGAGCACTGCGTGACACAGGGTGCAAATTCGCTCCATGCCGCAAGTGTATCTGAAACATGACCCGGCTCCAGTCAGGCGGCGTGCTTGACCTGGCGGGCAATTCCCAGCCCCCACTCCTTGATCGCCGCCCAGTCGCGGATATCCGAAGGAGGAATCTTGTTGACTGGAAAAAACGGTATGCGCAGAACCAGGCTGTAGGGATAGGGCAAATTCTTCACATCGTACTTGCCACCGAATATCTGCAGCTCGGCGGGATGGAGCCAGCGGTAGCGGGCCAACTGCTTTTCCGCCTGCTTCCTCGCCATTTCGAAATCTGCCGCCTCAACGCGGGCAGGTCCAAGCACAAAACACCATGGATGAATCGCGGCGAACACATGATGGTGGCGGACCATGAACTGGTGAAACTCACGGGGGAAGCGGCCGATATACAAGGGAGCACCGAGGATCACTGCACCTGGCCCTTGCAACGACTCCACCTGGCGCATAGGCCGTACTTGTGGCGTAATACCGGCCTCGCGGAGTGAGGCGCCTATGGCTTTGGCAACCTCCGCTGTTGATCCGCTGCGGGTTGCATAGGCGACAAGAACGGTGATCGGCACAATCCACCTCCTCGACCCGACATTTTCAAACAAACCGGCGCCCCCTAGGTGTGCTTCCGGTCACAGGGTGGCCACGGACCCGCCGTCGCCGGTACCGGAGGTGACCGGTACACTAGGGATATGTACCCTCCAGTTCGCCTAGTGGCGATCGACATGGACGGCACGCTGCTGCCGACTTTCAGTCAGAGCATCAGCCGTCGTAATGCGCAGGCGCTGAAGGCCGCGCAGGAGGCCGGTATCACAGTGGCCATTGCCACCGGCAGACGCACGGCTTACACCGCGCCGCTACTCGACGGACTTGGCCTGCAAGCGGATACACCGCTGATTACGTCCAATGGTGCAGTGACCCGGACCCTGGGCGGGGATGCGATGGACCGCAGACACCTGGAAGCGCGAGTAGCGCGCGGGCTGTGTGGATTGCTGCGGGGCTTTGGGGCCATGGTTTTTACGTTTGACCGGCTGGGCCGCGGCGAACTGATTGTGGAAGACCTGGAACAGACGCACGGGCGCATTGCGATGTGGGTCGAGGCCAACCGCAACGCCATCGAGGTGGTGAAACCGCTGGAGAAAGCGTTGCAGGATGGCGACGATCCCATTCAGGGCATGGTGTGCGGCGGGCTGAGCAAGATGAAAGATGCCGAGAAGGCGCTCAAACGCAGCGAATGGAACGGCACCTGCGAGTGCGTGCGGACCGAATATGCGGTGCGCGACTTGTCGATTTTGGATTTGCTGCCGCCGGGAGTCTCGAAGGGTTCGGCGCTGGAGCGGCTGGCTACGCGCCTGGGTATCGACCGCAAGGAGACGATGGCCATCGGAGACAACTGGAACGACGTGGATATGCTGGAGTGGGCCGGGCAAGGCGTTCTGATGGGCAATGCAGCGCTCGAACTACGCGCCATGAGCAAGATGCGCGGGTGGAAGCAGGCGCCGCACAACGACGAGGACGGCGTGGCAGCGGTGCTGGAAACCGCCGTGGCGCGGCGCGCGGCTGTTAAAGTTTGACGGATCAGAAAAGTGGGGAAACGACTTTGCGGAAACGCGCGGAATTCATTCTGGCAATAGGCACCCTGGCGGGGTTGGCTTCGCTGGGACAGGCGGCCGAGCGCGTGTCGCTAAGCAATGGATTCGAGATCCGCTGCAACCACCATGCGCAGGTGGAGGGCCGCGTTCGCCTCTACCTGGGCGCGGGCGAAGACAGCTACATTGAAATGCGCCCCGAGGAGATTTCAGGATTCGAGCAGGTTCCCGACCCGCCGGCGCAGTTGACACCGGCCGCCCGGCCCGAACCGCATGAAGATGCGAAATTAAGCCCGGCAGACCTGCATGAATTGCTGTCGAAGGCCAGCCAGGCACGCAATCTGGACGTGGATCTGCTGGCCAGCCTGGTGAAAGCCGAAAGCGGCGGCAACGCGCGCGCAGTGAGCCGCGCCGGCGCACGAGGCCTGATGCAACTGATGCCCCAGACCGCTGCCGGACTGGGCGTGAACGACAGCTTTAAGCCGGACCAGAATGTGCGTGGAGGGTCAGCCTATCTTGACGCGCTGCTGATCAACTATCACGAGAATCTGGCCCTGGCCCTGGCCGCCTATAACGCCGGGCCGCAGGCGGTAGATAAATATCACGGCATTCCGCCCTACCATGAGACGCAGGCCTACGTGGCGCGCGTCATTCATGAGTTCAACCGACGCGTGCTGGCGCGGGAGGAGCTGCCGCGGCGGACAGGCACGCCCACTGCGGCCTTGCGTACGCCGCCGGCAAAGTAGACCGATCGCTGCGCGGAACTCTGGTGTGGTTCCTGCAACATTCGCGACATGTATGGGTGACACGGGACGCAGGACTGGTTGCCGGGGCGGAGCGCGAATCGCTATTCTTCTTCCGTGCCCAACACACTTGTTGAATGCGTTCCTAATTTCTCAGAAGGCCGCGATGCGGCCAAGGTCGATGCCATTGTCGAAGCCATGAAGGTTCCGGGGGTGTATCTTCTGGACCGGGAAATGGATGCGGACCACAACCGCTCGGTGATCACGCTGGTGGGTGAGCGGGAAGCCATTGAGGAAGCTGCGATTCGCGGGGTTGGGAAGGCTGCGGAACTGATCGACCTGACCCGGCACGAGGGCGCGCACCCGCGCATGGGTGCGGCCGATGTGATTCCCTTCATCCCCATTGACGGCGTCAGCCTGGAAGACTGCGTGGCCATGGCCAGGCATGTTGGAGCTGAGATCTGGAAGCGCTTCCAGATTCCCGTCTATCTCTACGAGGCCGCGGCGACGAGGCCCGAACGGCAGAATCTTGAGAATATCCGGCGCGGCCAGTTCGAAGGAATTCGCGACGAGATTGCCACCAATCCCGCGCGCATGCCGGATTTTGGCGAAGCGCGGGTGCATCCGACAGCCGGAGCGACGGTGGTGGGCGCACGCAAGTTCCTGGTGGCCTACAACATTTTTCTGAACACAGCCGACGTCAGCATGGCCAAGAAGATTGCCAAGGCGGTGCGTTTTTCATCCGGCGGCCTGCGCTTCGTGAAGGCAGCAGGATTCCTGGTGCGCGGCATGGCGCAGGTTTCAATGAATCTGACCGACTTTGAGCAGACTCCGATTCACCGCGTGTTTGAATTTGTGAAACGGGAGGCGGCGCGCTACGGCGTTGTTCCGGTTTCGAGCGAGATCGTGGGACTGATTCCGAAGCAGGCTTTAGAGCAGGCCGCAGAGTGGTATCTGCAAGTGGAGAGCTTCGATTCCTCGCTCATCCTGGAAAACCGGCTGGCCGCGGTAATGAGCGGCAAGATGGCCGTGGGCGGCTTGCGCGCGGGAATCGAACCGTTTATCGAACAACTGGCCGCCCCCACCGCGACTCCGGGAGGAGGCAGCGCCGCCGCCGCAAGCGGTGCGATGGCAGCCGGCCTGGCGGGAATGGTTGCGTCCATGTCGCGCGGCAAGAAAGCCTACCTGGAGCACGAGAGCCAACTGAGCGAAGCGATTTCAAGACTCACGCAGCTTCGCGAACAACTGAAGCAAGCGATCGACGCCGATGCCGAAGCTTACAACGTGGTCATGAAGGCTTATAAATCGGCGAAGGAATCCGCGGATGGAGGCCAGGCGATTGCCGCCGCGCTGCAAGAAGCGACCAGTGTGCCTTTGGGGGTGGCCGAACGAGTTGTCGAGGTGGGGGAGATCGCCACGAGGCTGAAGCCGATCACCAATCCGAATATGAGTTCCGATTTGACGACCGCGATTGCCCTGGCGAAGGCAGCCCTGGAAGGAGCGCTGGCAAACGTTCACATCAACGTGGACTCAATCAAGCCGGACTCGCCGGAGAGCGAGGCTTTCGTCAACCGGACGCGGGAGCTTGTGGAGCGGCTGAAAGCGCGGGGTTGATGCAGGACAATCCCCAGGCTGAACCTATGCATCCAGATTCACCCACCAACCGCCGCCAGTTTCTCCGCGGAGCTGCCCTTGCAGCCGCGGCTATAGCGGCGCCGTTGAAGGCGTGGGTGCAAACCGGGCAAGCCAATTCCCCGCCCTTCCCTGACAACACTGCCAGCCAGGACTATCGCATCGAGATTGCGGAGATCGAATGGGAGCTTTCACCGCACAAGAAGGTTCGCACCGCCGCCTATGACGGGCAGATTCCCGGCAGGCTGCTGCGCTTAACTGAAGGCAAGCCAGCAACCATCGAGATCGTGAACCGCCTGGACCGTCCGGAGATCGTTCACTGGCACGGTCAGTGGATTCCTGTCGCCGCAGACGGCGCGATGGAAGAAGGTTCGCCAATGATCGCCCCCGGCGGTCAAACGCGGATCACTTTTACGCCGAAGCCGTCCGGTCTCCACTGGTACCACACTCATGTCCCTGCCCGTCGCAACCTGAAGCTCGGCCTCTACAGCGGGCAGTTTGGACTGCTTCAAGTGGAGCCGCGTACGAATCCGGCCCGCTACGATCAGGAGCATTTTCTTGTGCTGCACGACTGGGAGCCGTACTTCGCCTCCAGCGACGACGGCTCGCAAGTCGTCCAATACGTCTGCGGCTCGATCAACGGCCGAATGTTGGGATACGACAGTCCGGTCCAGGTGAGTGAAGGCCAGCGGGTGCTCTTCCATATCCTCAATGCCAGCGCCACTGAAGCACACTGGCTGGCGCTTCCTGGACACCACTTCCAGGTGATCGCGATGGATGGCAGTCCGGTAGGCAACGAGGCCAAGGTCGAAACCCTGCGGCTGGGTCCGGCTGAGCGAATCAGCGCAGTGGTTGCCATGGATACGCCCGGCGTCTGGATTCTGGGCGAGGCGCGCACCGCGTTTCGCAACACTGGCATGGGAACGGTCGTCGAATACGCCGGTCGAGCGGGCAAGCCGCAATGGACGGCGCCAGCCAGACTGCAATGGGATTATCGCGCGTTCGCAGATGCGGTTCCCGTAATCCGCAAGCCGGATGTAACTGTTCCGCTCGTCTTTAGCTCTCGGTTCCAGGGTCACGGCGCCCTGGACCGGTGGATGATCAATGGCAAATCGTTTCCCGATACCGATCCGGTGATTTTGAAAGAGGGCCTGCGCCACCGGCTTGTTTTCGACAACCGCAGCATGGACGACCACCCTGTGCACATTCACCGGCACAACTTTGAACTGGTTTCAATTCAAGGTGCCGCCATGAGCGGGGTTTATAAAGACGTGGTGATCGTAGAGGCGAGAACCAAAGTGGAAGCCGATCTGGTGGCAACCAATCCTGGCAATACACTCTTTCACTGCCACCAACAGGACCACATGGACTCTGGCTTCATGGCCTTGTTCGTTTACGCATGAGCCGCCGCAGAGCCTGTACCGGGATTCGCGCAATGCGATGAGTGCCGTCTGTAGCCCGCGGGCAAAAGTTGCCGCCTCGGTCCCGCCAAGCTGATAACCTTGAGACATGAAATTCGGAGTCTTGGTCTTTCCTGGATCCAACTGCGACCACGATACCTACCATGTGATTGCCGAAGTCGCCCACCAGCCTGTGACCTTTCTGTGGCATGACTCAGAAGATTTGGCTGGAGTGGATGCCGTGCTTGTGCCGGGCGGATTTGCCTACGGCGACTACCTGCGCACCGGGGCCATCGCGCGGTTTTCACCGGTGATGCAGGCCGTGAAGCGGTTTGCAGCCGGAGGCGGGCTCGTACTGGGCATCTGCAATGGATTCCAGATTCTGACCGAGGCCGGATTGCTGCCCGGCGCGCTGATGCGCAATGCGGGTCTGAAATACATTTGCAAGCAGGTTCATCTGCGGGTGGAAACCACGAATAGCCCTTTTACCAGCCAACTGACCAAGGGCGAAGTTCTCCAGCTTCCCATCGGGCACATGGAGGGCAACTACTTTTGCGCGCCGGATGAACTGCGGCGCATGGAGTCAGAGGATCGAGTTGCCTTCCGTTATGCCACTCCGGAGGGCGAAATTACCGGGGAAGCAAATCCCAATGGGTCGCTGCGCAACATTGCGGGCATCCTGAACCAAGAAAGAAATGTTCTGGGGATGATGCCCCATCCGGACCGGTCAAGCGAAAAGCTGCTTGGCTCGGAGGACGGCTGGAAGATCTTTGCATCCATGGTGGAGGCGCTGGCGGCGCATTGAAAGTCGAACTCAAGGGGTATGAAAGTTAGAGCGCATGATTGACATCCATACGCACCTTATTTATGGGGTGGATGATGGGTCGCCCGATCTGCAGACCTCTCTGTCAATGGCGCAGGAGGCGGCGAGCGACGGCGTGACGCATATGGTCTGCTCTCCCCACGCCAGCGACGCGTATCCTTACCAGGCTGCAATCATCGAAGAGCGATTTGCTGAGTTGCGCGAAGAGCTCAAGGATGTGGTCCAGCTAAGCCTGGGGTGCGACTTCCACATGAACGCGAGCAATATCATGGAGGCGATCGAGAACCCGCTGCGCTACTCGATTGATGGCAGGGGCTACCTGCTGATCGAATTCCCGGATATGGTGATCGCGTCACAGTTGCCCGAGGCCATGCGGCGCCTGCAGGCGGTTGGATATACCTTGATCATCACCCACCCGGAGCGCAATCCGGTGCTGCAGAGACATCCAGAGATGCTGGCCAACTGGATGCGGGATGGGTCTCTCGTCCAGGTGACATCGGGTTCGCTGTATGGCCGCTTCGGCAGGACGGCGGAGTCCTTTGCCAACGCGTTGCTGAAGCGTAACTGGATCCATTTTCTTGCCAGCGATGCGCATCATCCCGAGTGGAGGCCACCGCACTTGAAGAAGGGCTACGAGTATGTGACTTACCATGCCGGAGAAGAAACGGCACGCCGGCTTTGCGTCACCAACCCATTGGCGGCGGTGGAGGGAGCAAAATGGCCGTCCCAGCCGGAACCGGTGGGCCTGTGGGATAACGAACCGCTGAAGTTTGACGTCAGGCCTCATGGCAAGAGTCGCAATCCCCACGCCAATGGAACCGCCAGGGGCGGAGAAGAGACTGAGGGCAAGGGTTTTTGGAGCCGGCTGTTTGGGAAATAAGCGGAAACCTTGCCCAGAGCTATAGCCCCAGCCCGCCATCCACGACCAGAGTTTGGCCGGTGACAAAGCCCGAACCTGCCGCAAAATAGAGCACAGCCTCCGCCACATCCTTCCCTGTGCCGTTACGTTGCATGGGAGTTCTGGCCGCAAAGCGGGAGGCTTCCGCGGCTTTGCTTTCATCCATCTCAATCCAGCCAGGCGCCACGCAATTCACACTCACCTCAGGGGCAAACGACTTGGCCATGGCCTGCGTGAGCATGTGCAGGGCCGCCTTTGAGGCACAGTAGTGAGCGTGTCCGGCCCAGGCGTGAATTCCGCCCAGAGAGCCGATGTTCACAATTCTTCCCTTGGACGCGCGCAGATGAGCCAGCGCCTCCCGGGCCATCAGAAACGGGCCGCGCGCATTGGTTTCAAAGACCGCGTCCCATTGGTCGAGGCTGATGCCGTCGAGCGGAGCAGACTCAAAGATCGCGGCATTATTTACCAGCAGGTCCAGCCGCCCGTGGAATGCGGCTGTCGCGGCGATGGCCTGGCGCACCGAAGCCTCGGAACGCACATCGCATTCGACGGCTTGGGCGCGACGGCCCAGATCAGCAATATCTTTTGAAGTTTGCGTGGCATCGAGCCGGGAGGCCCTGTAGGTGATGGTCACATCAGCGCCCGCCCGAGCCAGCGCCAAGGCGATTTCGCGGCCGATGCGATGCGCACCCCCGGTGACCAGTGCCGATTTGCCGCTGAGGGTTTGGGTTGGCATCACAGGCTTATCTGCGAAATCCACGGCAACGGGCACCGATCAGCCGATGAAGCTCTACTGCGGCTGGGGCTGACCCGCGCCGGGCTGCGCATCATTTTGTTTGGCGGACTCGGCCGGCTTGTCCTTGGCAGCATCTTTCGGGGCAGCGTTCTTATTCGCGTCCCCAGTCTTGTCCTTGTCGGGGCTCTTTCCCGCATCCGCCTTTTGATCGTGCTGCTTGTAAAGCGAATACTGCTCGCCCGGGCGATTCATCTTGATCTCAATCGCCATCTGGTCCTTATCGACCTTGTAGTCGTCTCCATAGGTCTGAAAGCCTTTGGCGATGACCTGCAATTCCACGTCAGAATTGATGGGCAGTACGTCGATCACGGCCTTTCCATCCTCGTTGGTCTTCAACTCCATGTTGCCCTTATCGCCCTTGAGCTTGAAGATCACCGAGGCGTTCTCGATGGGCTTGCCATCGATGCTGCGGAGGATGGTGACTTCAATCCGCGAGGTCGGCGGCGGTGGCTTGTACTTGCGCCCGCGATGAGCACTTTCCTGAGCGGAGACGGTAATTCCGGCAGCCAGCAGGAGGATGGCTGCAGTGACTGCAAAACTGCGAACGCGACGGTACAACATAGCCGCTATTGTACCTGTTTGCACGTACGGGGGGCGAGCGGCACCGCCGGGACCTGAACCGGTCCTAACAGGAACTTGCTGGCGGCCTCACCCTTTCACAGTTTTACCGTGAAGGACAGGTTATCGATCAAAGCTCGACCGCTCTCCTCAAGATGTGTCACCTCGCCACGCGAAACCCCCCGCAGCATCGCTGGCTCCCAGCCCATTTCACGCTGTGAGAATCCCACGTAAAACGCTTCGCAGTCGCGAAGTCCGGTCCGGCGAGGCGCGGTCGCATCGAAAGCATCGGGCAGATAGACCATTACCGACCCACGCTTCTGCGCCTCCGATTCCCCACTGAACCACAAAAAAGCTGCATCCTTATCGATGTCCGCGATACGCCGCGAAAGTGCTTGTTGGCTCGGACACCCGATATGCAGCGGCACCGCGGCTATCGTCTCCTCATAATCTGGACCCACAAATACTCGCTGCCCCACCACGCGACTGGGAACAAACGGCGGTACATGCAGGCGCGTCTTGTGAACGCCGATAGCAACAGTAGGGAAACCGCGAAGGCGCTTTCCGGCGGTGAACTTTCCCGCAAAGTGCATCCACTTCGGCCCAAACCAGTTGTCAATGCGGACGACGTAGAGGCGCACAGGCACATAATCTAGGGCTACGCCAATGGCAATCGCTCGCGCCTTCTCTATGAACTTGGCTGAATCTCCCTCCTGATTGGAAACGAATTCTGCGACAGCACCGAACATGGTTGCCTCCGAACTTCCCACAACTATAGCTTCTCCACCTCTTCGCAAGTCATCCGACATGGGCACCTGAGCCAGTTTTGAAGAGCACTGACTTGTCAAATCGAGAAGGCTTCGTCAATGTGCCGGCAAAACGGGAATTGACCACAGCTTCTGAAGCCGCGCCCTTTCAAAATAACGGCTGATCGGTAAACTGGGGCCGCCTGGGGGCAGGTTTACTACCGGCTCCAACGAAACTTGCGAAACAGGTAAACTGAATGAGAGGTCGTTATGGCGGAGATTCGGCGCAGGAAGACGGGTACGGTCAAAATCGGTCAGGTTCGTGTCGGCTGGGAGGTTCCGGTGGTGGTGCAGTCGATGACCAACACCGACACGGCGGACGTTGCCGGCACCATCGAACAGGTGGCGGCCCTGGCACTGGCGGGGTCGGAGATTGTGCGGGTTACGGTGAACAACGACGCCGCCGCCGCGGCAGTTCCGCACATTGTGGAGGGCCTGGACAAGCGCGGCATCCATGTGCCCATCGTCGGCGACTTTCACTATAACGGCCACCTGCTGCTGAAGAAGTTCCCCGCGGCGGCGCGGACACTGGCCAAGTACCGCATCAACCCCGGCAACGCATCGATCGGCAAGAAGGACAACGACAATTTTCAGGTCATGATCGAGTGCGCTGTTGAGAACCAGAAGCCGGTGCGTATCGGCGTGAACTGGGGCTCGCTGGACCACTCGCTTTTGACCCGGATGATGGATGAGAACAGCCGTCTGGCCGACCCGCTGCCCGCCCGCGAGGTGATGATGGAGGCCATGGTGATGAGCGCGCTGGAGTCAGCCAAGGCCGCCGAACACTACGGGCTGGGCCACGACCAGATCATTCTCTCCGCCAAGGTGAGCGGCGTGCGCGATCTGATCGACGTCTACACCAACCTGGCCGCGCGCTGCGACTATCCCCTGCACCTGGGCCTGACCGAGGCAGGAATGGGATCGAAGGGGCTGATTGCTTCTACCGCGGGGCTGGCGCCGCTGCTGCTGAGCGGGATCGGCGACACGATCCGCGTAAGCCTCACGCCCAAACCAGGCGGAGACCGCACCGAGGAAGTGCAGGCGGCACAGCAGATTCTGCAATCGCTTTCGATCCGCAGCTTTATGCCGCAGGTGACCAGTTGTCCCGGCTGCGGGCGCACCACCAGCACTTATTTCCAGGAGCTGGCAGAGCAGATTCAAAGCTACCTGCGCACCTCCATGCCCGAGTGGCGCAAGAAGTACCCCGGTGTGGAAGAGCTGAAACTGGCGGTGATGGGGTGCGTGGTGAACGGGCCGGGAGAATCGAAGCACGCCAACCTGGGCATCAGCCTGCCCGGCACGTTCGAAGAGCCCAAAGCACCAGTCTATGTGGACGGAAAGCTCTATACCACCCTGCGCGGCGACACGATTGTGGCCGAGTTCAAGCAGATTCTGGACCGCTACGTAGAAAGCCACTACGGGCAGGGCGCGAAAAACGAGGAACTGGTGGAAGCCCGCTAGAGACAGGAGCCAGGAAAGCAAGATGCCGGGACGGTTTCGGGGAGCCATTGCGCGGCCTCTTCCATTCGCAGGCCGGTGCTCGTACACTCGCATGGCAATGAAGCCCGCCATTCTCATCGTGTTCGCTTGTTTTGCTCTTGTTCCTGCGCTATCCGGGGAGATACAAGGCTTTCCAACCGGCATGCGATCGAGCGCCTTTTACAAACAGGTGCTCAAGGACAACGTCAACAAATTCATTCCCCCTGGAGAGGCGCAGGCGCTGCTCCTGGAGAGGGTTGAGCCGGCATTCAGGATCGCGACAATGGGTGCACGGTCCTGGGGTACGGTGGTAGTCGGAATCGAGATCGGCAAGAACGGAAAGGTTCTGCACCCCGTTTTGATCTCGGGTCCCAAGCCTCTGCAAAAGGCAGTCATGGGCGCTGTCCGCAAATATAAATACAATCCCTATCTGCTGAACGGCGAACCAATGGTTGTTGCGACTACCGTTTCGGTGACTACATACAACTATTGATTCTTATTTGCCTGCCAGACTTCGCACCGAATCCGCAGCGCGGACTTTCATTTCCGCACGCTTCGCGGTAGGCTTGCTCCATTCCCCGTGGAGACTTGCGATGGTTCTGCGCCGATTGGGTTGGCTGGTGCTGTGCGGGTTCTGTCTGCTTCCGCCAGCTTTTGCTTCCCATCCAAAATCCTGCGTCTCTCTTGATGACGCCGCCAAATTCGCCAATAAGGATGTGTGTATCACGGCGCATATCTATGAAGTGGTGGAGATGCCGGACGGAACCCGCTACCTGGACGTTTGCTCGCCCGATACGCCGGACGAGCGCTGCCGGTTCACCATTGTGAGCCTGCGGGAGGATCGCGACGAAGTAGGCGAACTGCGTAAATACCGCGACATGGACGTGCAGATCCGTGGCATTGTGCGGCCCATGCACGGGCGGGCAGGAATGGTCTTGAGCCATGCGCGGCAGTTCTACGGTGGGCCGCCCAAATTCAAACCGAATCCGCGGTTGATGCGCGGCTTTGCAGGAGACCAGGAACGGCCGCCGGTCGGCGATCCAAACCTGCGAAGCCAGGGCGGGCACCGGAGCTTTATGAACTCCCGCGACCAGGAGCCGCTGGACAAGAAGACGCAGCCGTCAAAGTAACTGCCGCGTTACCAGCCGCGGCCGACATTGCGGCGCAGTTCCTTCAGCGAATAACGTGTACCGCGCCAGTCCACACCCCGGCGTGCCAGCGTGAGGACCATGGAGCGTAGAAACGCGAAAGCTACGATGGCTGTTGCGGGAGCGAAGAAGACCACCAGCCAGGGCGAGACCTGGGTGACACGGCGATTGGCCGCATAGGCCACGCCAATCCCGGCATAGGTCACCAGACTTGCAGCCCAGGCCCAACCACCGGCAGCAAGGGCCACCAGCGGCAAGAAGGCCTGGACGGCAAGGCCCATGCAGGCCAGCAACAGGAGCCACACCTTGTAGCGGTAGACGGCAAACCCGTTCTTCTCAACCAGCCGCACCACAGCGAATGCGCCATCGATCCAGCGAATGCGCACCAGCCCCGGTCCTAAAACGACGAGTTGCGAAAATCCCGCGCGCTTCACCTTCCAGCCAAAGCGCAGGTCGTCAAGCACCTCCATCTTTAGCGACTCAAAGCCGCCCACCTGGCTGTATACCTCGCGGCGCACCAGATTGAATCCGCCGATACCGATGAAGTCCTTTGCACCGGAATCGTGAACCTTCCACAGGCGGATGGTCCACTGCGCCAGCGCCTGCATGGCCGCCAGCATGGCGCGCTCGCCCGTGGTGCGGAGGATGAGCGAGGGCACGAGAGCAAGGTGATCGGCCTTTTGCGCAAGCGCCTCACGCAGAGCCAGCGCAAGCGCCTGGGGATGAAACAGGACATCGCCATCGGTAAACAGCAGCCAGGGCGCAGAGGACTGCTGCGCGCCGAGAGCCATGGCATGTGGCTTCCCAAGCCAGCCCGCAGGTAGCGCGCGGACGCTGAGGACGCGCAGTTCATGAGGCACGCCGCCGGCACCTGCCTCTGCCGCAATCTCGTCCATTCGCTGCCTTGTAAGGTCTCCGGAGCGATCATCGACTGCAATGATCTGCAGCCGCAGGCCGGTGGACGCCAGCAGCGAGCGAAGCGTGGCCTGGATGGAAGCCGCTTCGTTGCATGCGGGAACAATAACCGACAGATGCGGCCCCTCACAGTCGGCGAGTGGCGGTAAATTAGCGGCATCCTTGCCGGTGAGGTCGGGCAGAGTAGGCACTCCGCGCAAGGTTGCGACGGCTCGCCACAGCCAGGCAATCGCCAAGGTCCAATCAAGAAGAACAAGGAGCCGCGCCAATGCGCCGACTGGAACCATACCGCCAGTATCGCCGAACCTGGTGCATGCGGGATGGCTGGAGCGTCCTAAGGATTGTCCGAATCAACAGCAGGGGAAGGAACCTCTTCAAGAGGAGGGGCAAAGCGCGCACCCACCCAAAGAATCACGCATGAGATGACCAGGAAGACCAGGGTGGCGCCTAAGCCAATACGCAGGTTGGAGCGGTCTTTGATGGCGCCGATAATCTGCGGCGAAAATGCATCACCGAATGCATGGATGCAGAAGAGGTTAAACGAGACCGCCGTGGCCCGGACCGGCGCCGTAACGGAGTTGACGATGGCGGCGTTCAGCGGACCTGTATTGAGGAAGAGAAAGAACTCGGCGGCAAAGAGAGCGGGCACCGACCACGCGGGCGGGCCAAAGAAGACCAGCGCACCAAAGGGCAGAGTGAGCGCGACGCTCCAAAACGAGAGCAGATAGAGTGCGCGGTGATTGGTGCGAAGCCAGCGCTGGGCGATCCAGCCGCCCACCAGGGTTCCGGCAATGCCGTCTACCACAGTGATCGCTCCCACAACCAGGCTGGCGTTGGCCACGGAGAGACCCACGGGATTATGAAGGAAATCGGGCATCCAATTCGAGATGCCGCCCATGGCAAAGGTAAGCGTCGCCAATCCAAATGTGGCCGTGAGATAGGCCGGATTCGAGAAAAGCCCCAGGACAGTGGCCCGATCGGCGGTAGGTTTCAGATGGTCGCTGGCGCCACGCCGCGGCTCACGGCCGATCCAGCCATAGAGAGCGGCAATGATGAGCCCCGGAACGGCGCAGACGAAGAACGGCGCGCGCCAGCCCCACAATGTGCCCAATTGTCCGCCCGCCAGATAGCCCAGCGCCGCGCCCACGGGGATGGCAAGATAAAAGATGGAGAGGATGCGATTCCGAGCCCGTTCAGGATAGAAATCGGCGAGCACCGCTGGGGCAAAGATGCCGAAGGTGGCCTCGCCCACACCGACCAGGGCATGACGAAGGTAGAGAGTCCAGTAGTCGTGAACCCAGGCTGTGGCCAGCGTGGCGAGGCTCCATAAGATCGCGCCGGAAATGATGAGCGGCTTGCGCGAGAAACGGTCTCCGAGCCAGCCCGTCAAGGGTGCTGTGAGCATATAGCAGACAAAAAGCGCCGTGGTGAGCGCGCCCATCTGCTGCCCGGTGGCATGAAATTCATTCTGGACCAGCGAGAGTTCGCCGGGCAGAATATAGCGGTCGATGTAGTTGAGCAGGTTCAGGCCGAGGAGCAACGCAAACGTCGCAACGGCGGGGTTGATGCGCGGACGAGAGTATTGGATAGTTGCCGGCAAGGTGTGCGAATCTCAATAATCCTGAGAGTCCTCATGAATATCACAGTGGGGGCGGCGGAAGCACGGCGAGATTCTGAAGCGGAGGCTCGGCGGGCACGCTTTAAGGTCACCCCAGCGATGAAGACCTGTCCCCACCCCACGAACGAAGACCTGTTCGTGGGGGCCCCGCGTGTCGCTGGGGACCCCGATAAGATCACCCCGATGAATCGCGCTCTTTCAAAGACCGGTTTATGCAACCAGTTCCTTGAAACAGGACACCAGGAAATAGAATTGGTGTGTGGTATTGGAACGGAGAACGCTTGAAGAAGCATCAGTGGATTGCAGGTTTGGTTGTGCTGGCTGTGCTGGTGGCGCTCTTCGCATGGGGCCGGCAGAGATTTCACTTTGACTTTGGCGTCTTCCGAGCCCAGGTGGCCCATGCCGAATGGCGCAAAATCGCTTTGGGTGTCGTCTTTATTTATTCCGCCTACATTTTCCGCTCTGTGCGCTGGGCCTTGCTCCTCAAGCACAACAAGAAGGTGCATCCGCTTTCGCTTCTGGGGACGCAGGTGATCGGATTTACTGCGATCGCGCTGATTGGCCGCGTTGCCGATCCGGTGCGCCCCTACCTTGTATCGAAGAAGACGGGCCTGCCCCTCAGCTCTCAATTGGCCGTGTACATTGTGGAGCGTCTTTTCGACGCCGGATCGATGGCCCTGATCTTCTCCATCGCTATGCTCTGGATTCCCGAAGCCGAAGTGATTAAGGCAACCAGCCACTCAGCCATGGTTTCTACAATGGAGCTTCATTCTCCATTCCTGGCAGCGTTTTTCGCCCGCTACGGCGGACTGGCGCTTACCGTTTCAGGTGCGCTGTTCCTGGTCGCGGTACGCTTGTGGGGTGGTGTGGTGGCCACATTCTTCGAGCGCGGTTTCGGCCTCGTTTCAAAGAAGCTGGGGACGGCGATCGGCGAAAAGATTCGCACCTTCCATTCCGGCCTTGACACCATGCGCTCGTTTTCTGAGTTTGCGGTCACGGCCTCACTCTCGCTGGGTATGTGGGTGCTGATTGCCGCATCCTACTTCGTCACCTGCCAGGCATTCGCCGCCAGTCCTGAACTGGCCTCGATCACTCCTCCGAAATGTGTGCTGCTGATGATCGCCAGCGGCACGGCGAGTATCGTTCAATTGCCAATACTTGGGTGGTTCACACAGATCGGGCTTGTCGCTGCCGCCTTGTCCGGCCTGATCGGCGCATCGGCTGAGGCAGCTACCGCCTGCGCGGCCTCGCTGCTGCTGGTTACCTTCCTGGCAATCATTCCGGTGGGCCTGATCTGGGCGCGGTTTGAGCATGTAAGCCTGCGCAAGGTGGCGGTGGAAAGCGAGCACGCCGACGAGGAACTCAGCGCCGCCGATGCCGCCAAGTGAAGCGTCCGTCACGTGAGTTGGGTTCGATCCGTGCGTGTAAAACGAAGGCTTGCAGGCGCAACGGCCCCACCAGTGAGCAACATGCTCATGGCCTGTTCCATGGTCAGGTCGGTTTCTGTGACCAGGTCCAGAGGCAGCACCTGCAGGAAGGCTGAGGTCGGGTTAATTGCGTTGGGCAGCAGGACCGCGGCCAGTTCCTGGCCACTGGTGGAGTCAATCAGGGTGCGGGTGAGAAAGCCGATGCTCTTCTGACCGACGATGGGAAAATCGACCAGCACTACGCGATGGCTGCTTTCCTTTTTGGTCATCATGGTGTCAAGCAACTGGCGCACCGAGCTGTAGACCTTGGCCACAAACGGCAGCCTCTCAAGCAAAGCCTCAAACAAGCCAAAGGCCTGGCGGCCGACTACCAGAGAGGTCACGCGGCCCAACACGTAGAGCACACCCAAGGTAAGCAAAACAGCCATTGTGGACTGAAGCCACGGCTCACTGAGCCAGTTCAGTGGAAAGAGGTCTTCCAGCAGTCGAAGAGCAGGTAAGCCGGCCTTGGCCAAGGCGCTGAGGACAAAGCTGAAAACCAGCCAGGTAACAAATAACGGTCCGGCGGTAATGAGGCCGGCCAGGATGTTGCGCTGCAAGTCGCGCAAAGCACGGACAGGAACTCGTTTCACTCTCTTCTCCTGAAGACGAGAATACGCGATCACCGCCTTCGGACCGCTTCGTCTGGCCCGATTTCGCCTCACAACGCCATCGCCTCAGAAGTGTGACCAGGCCCTAGAATAGTCAAAGGGAGACGAAATCGATGAGCGATGCTGAGCGCACCCGCGCCGACGATCTGAACAAGCAGCCAGAGAGCACGGTCGAGGCACGTCTGCGCGCGTCAGGCTCCTCATTGCCGGGGGGTAGAAACGGAATCCTGGGACCTGCTCCAGCGGGCTCTCGCGTTCTGCGGCCCGCTCCAGCCCCTACAGAGAAGGTGCAGACCATGGTGGAGCAGACACTCGCCCCGCAAGAGAAGGCGCCGGCCCCGCTGCCTGAGCCAGTCGCTGCGGCGCAACAGCCCAGCGGCTTTCAGCGCGCCTTGGGAGCGGTACGGGGGGTGGCGGGAGTCATGCAGAAGATTTTGCCACTGCTGGACGGCGGAAGCGTCGCCTATGCGGTCTCCAGTTTGTTGGCCCCACGTTCCCCGTCGCCGGGTCCCGCCGCGAATCTGGCGCCAGTGGAGGATGCCCTGGTGAAGCTGCATGCCGAACAGCGCGAGATGCGCGGCCAGATCGGGGAGCAGAATACCTCGCTGAAACGAGTCGCGGACCAGTTGGAGATGGTGAAGGAGGCTACGGACCGCAACACCCTGGAACAGCAGGAACTGGTGGACGACCTGCACAGCATGCGTAGAAAAGTGACGGTGTTCGCGTGGGTTGGATTGGGACTACTGGCCGTCTCCATCGTGGTGAATGTGGTTCTGTTCCTGCGCCTGCAACGCGTGCTCCCGTAAGTCGTCAAATGGGAATTCGCCACAGGATCAGGGCATTTGGGGTTTGTTTTTGGTGCTGTCGACAGATGTTTTCGCCATACTTATGCTATTGTCGATTGGGCGAACAGATTATTAAATATTATCAATATGACTTTGATGCCTTTGGCTATCTTTTACAAACTTCGTGATGTGGGACATTGCCAGTCGTCTTTGCGGAGGGCTACTATTCCCGTTAGTTCAACTGGGGGGTATCTGCCCCATCCACTATGCGGTTGTTCCTGCAGTTCAAGAGCTTCACTAACGAGCGGCGCTTACTGGTATCCGCACACGGAGTTCCTCGTTATGGCATGGTACGCCTACTGCATCGGTGAAAAACAAGCATTTCCAGAATTAGCCCGTCATCGCAAGCCTGTTCCGTTAGAATCCGTGCACGGAGTAAGCGGCAATCAGGTCTTCCTATATCCCGCAAGCGACCTCGCCATTATTGTCAGCGAGCACAACCAGGCTGAAGCGTTAAGCCAGAAGGCCGGTGTGGATCATGCCCGGGTAATCGCGGACTGCTTTCAGCATTCCACGGTTCTGCCCTTCCGCTTCGGGACGGTGTTCAACGACGACGAAAGCCTGCGCAAGTCCATCCGCTCAAACCAACGTCAGTTCATAGGCAATATCGACAAGCTGCGCGGCAAGACCGAGATGCACCTGAAGATCTTTGTCGACGACTGCTGCGGCCGGGAAATCGAGCGGACCCTGTCGGCTGAGCGCGTGGGCCGCGAATACCTGACCAACCTTCGGGAGACGGCAACCCGGCAGCGCGAACGGCAGACACGGGCGCGCGCGGTCAGCTTCCAGATGCACCGGCTCTTTATGCCCCTGGACGAGGAAGTGAGCTGCCGCCTGACTGAAAGCGGCAAGATGGTACTGGACATTTCCCACCTGATCGATCGCAAGTATGTGGAGCGCTACCAGAACAAGTTCGCCACCACCAGCGCCATGATGCGCGACTGCCACATGCAGGTTTCAGGCCCATGGCCGCCCTACCACTTTGTGCACCGGCTCACCCGCGGCGCACATGTGCCGGCGCAGCCCGCGGCGGCAGGACAGGCGCCAGCCCCAGAGGTTGTGGCGGCCGGTATTCCGGTGAGCCTGCAGGAACAGGTGGCGGTGCTGGTCTAGGCCCGTCAAAAGCGGAAAATGTGAAGCCCCGGCTTGCGGCCGGGGCTTTTATTTTTGCGTCGATACTCTATATCAATCATCCATGCAAAACCGCTCATCGAAGGGCATGAGTTGTGTACATGCTTAGAAAGACTGGAGACTCGCTCATGCCGTCGCACCCGGATCACAGCTTATCCCCGTCAGGGAAGGCAACGCGCTGGAAGGCGATTGCCAAAAGCTCGGAAAAACGCGCCATTGACGTCTATTTCTCAGGAAAGTGCGCGGTGCTGCGGGCATTCGGGGTCATCGACTTTCCAGTTCCGCCGAACCACAACCTCCGCACCACATCAAGCCATTCCGTCCGCCATTATTATGAGTCGGGGCTCACCACTTTTCTGCCGATTGCACGTCCGCGCTCACCTTCGGTGTTGACCTGGATCAGCCGATCAAGGTTTTGGATTTCGGCTTCTGATCCATCTCTATCCAAAGGTGCACGCTTACGGATGTGACGTGAATGAAGATGCGGTCGGCTGTTTGCAGCGAGCCTATCCGCAGGTAAAGACTTATGCCAGCAGCTTCGACCCGCCGTTGGCTTACGACGACGGCAGCTTCGATCTGGTGTACTCGGTGTCGATCTTCTCCCACCTATCTGAGAGTGATGCGAAGCAATGGCTGGCTGAACTCAAGCGGGTTGCAAAGCCGGGCGCGGTGCTGTGCTTGACATTCAACAGCGCCACTTCCCTGGCCCGCAGTCACAGGAGCGGGAGACGGCTGCGCTACACAGAGGGGCAACTGCAAGAAGATGGATTCTGGTTTGACGCGGACGAATCCCATTTCAAGTCGATAAAAGCTGCCGAATCGTTTTCTGGATTCGGCGCCAATATGCTAGGCATTACGCGGCTGTACGGGGAGATGTACTCCTCGACGAAACAGATGCGGTCTCTGCTGGAGGACGCGAGGTTCATCGTGCTGTCGATTCTGCCTGGCGTGATCGACCGCTTGCAGGATCTCGCCGTGGTCCGCCGGCCAAGCGCTTGAAGCAATCCACGCGTCAGTTGGCGCCGGTGGTGCTTGCACTCTTGCGGCGGCTCAGGACGAAAGAGGCGCGGCGGTCCTTGGAGGCGTGGTCGATCTGCTTCCAGAAGCCTACAAAATAGTCGATAGCAGAGATGGAAGAGACCACCACGGTGAAGTAGATGGCGGCGACAGCGATCCAGCGGACAGGAATGATGAGCAGGCCGAACTGCCAAATGTCCCAGTGATGAGCGAGGATGGCGGAGACCACGGAAATAATCTGGATGACGGTTTTGAGCTTGCCGAGGTCGCTGGCCTGGATGGTAAAGCCCTCGGAAGAAGCGACGGACCGCAGGCCGGAGATGAGGAATTCGCGGCCCACGATGACCACGGCGATCCACACCTTGACCACCTGCGGGTTATAGGCCACCAGGGCGATCAGCGCGCCGGCGACCATGATCTTGTCGGCGATGGGGTCAAGCAACATGCCGATGGTGGTGATCTGGCTGCGTTTGCGTGCGAGATAACCGTCCAGGCCGTCGGTAATCGAGGCCAGAATAAACAGGATCGAGGCCAGAATTTCCTGTTCGCCGTTGCCGCGCCATGGAAAATGTGTAGACAGAATCCACAACAGCAGCGGGATCATGGCAATCCGGCTCATCGAGATGGAGTTGGGCAAGTTCACGTGTCTTGGGCCATGCCGGAAGAGGTTATTTCCAGTCAGGGACCATTATTGCACCGTAAGGCATAATCCGTGTTCCCCCGCTGCGACCAAAGCAGCACCCAATCCCTTCAATTGCAAACGGCAAAACCTGCGGTTGCGGCCCGGGTTTGCGCTATGCTAGGTTGATATAGGACCAAATCGGTCGCAGTTGCGACCTTGAGTAGATTCAACACTTCCAGTTGCATTCGATCGGACATGAACGCGTGCAATCCGTTGTCGTGCCGGATGAGTGGCAGCGGCAGACCAGCAACAAGATGCGGCCCTGGCGGCAGTCTTTTGGCGAAGCACCACCAGGACCGCTCAACCGGCAACTTGTGAGCTGACGGTTCCCCTAGCATAGCGGAAACGTCGGCCATGATTCCAGAAAGGGACTCGATGGCTCGGCCCGTGCATTCTGTCACCCGGCGTGTGCCTCTTAGCGCACTATTTACCCTCATCCTCTCGGTGGTGTGCCTCCTCCACACCCCAGCAGTGCGAGCGCAGGAACCGCCCTACTTTGTCACCTATTCCCAAGTTCTAGAAGAACCAGGCAACCTTGAGGTCGCGATCAAAGGGCTGACCGCCTCGCCCAAGGACGCGAATGCGTTCTTCAGCCCCACGCTGGAACTGGAGTACGGCGCTACCGCGTGGTGGACCACGGAGATCTATCTCCAGGGGCAGGCCACACAAAACGATTCAACGATCTTTACCGGCTTTCGCTGGGAGAATCGCTTTCGCGTGCTCCCCATCGAGCATTGGATCAATCCTGTGCTGTATGTCGAGTACGAAGACGTGAACGGCGCCGACAAAAGCATTCTCGAAGTCACCGGCCACGACAGTATCAGCGATCTGCAAACGAAAAACGCGGAGGGACGAGCGGACATTGATCACACGATCGAAGGCAAGATCATCCTTTCAAGCAATGCCAAGGGCTGGAACTTTTCAGAGAACTATATTGCAGAAAAGAACATGATGGGCGGGGCATGGGAGTTTGGCTATGCGGTGGGCGCCAGTCGCCCGTTGGCGCTGGTAGCCAGTGGGCGAAGCTGCTTGTTTTGCCGGCAGAATTTCAGCGCTGGAGCCGAGCTATATGGAGGCCTGGCAACGGTGCACGACTTCGGGCTGAGGGACACGTCGCACTATGCCGGACCGACGCTCAACTTCAACTTGCCCCACGGCCCCACTCTTGGCTTCTCACCACAGTTCGGCCTGAATGACAATAGCGCAGGCGTGTTATGGCGCGTCAAGGTCTCGTACGAGGTTCAGCAGTTTCGCGACCTCTTCCGTGGAAAGGAGTCGCGATGAAGAAGAATTCCATATCGGTCTTCATTCTGTTGATTGCTTCCGCTCTGCTGATGGCCTCGGATGGTTCGTGGCTACGCAGGGTGCCCGAGGGGGATCGGAAGCGCACGAATCCCTACGCCGGACAAGCGGAGGCCGCAGCCGCGGGAAAGATTCTCTTCATGGACAACTGCGCCAAGTGCCACGGCGACGACGCGCGCGGGCGGCACAACCGGCCCAGCCTGCGCAGCGAGCGCATTGAGCACGCAACGGACGGCGAACTGGCCTGGATCCTGCGCAACGGCAACACGTGGAAGGGCATGCCGTCGTGGAGTTCGCTGCCCGAGCCGGAACGATGGCAGATTATCGCCTACCTGCGCAGTCTTCCGCCGGATTCCGCAACTGCCACGACGGCAACACGCCAGGGAGATGAGAGGCCATGAAGAGAGACCTGGAGAAGCGCCTCACCACGCGCCGCGCCCCTGGACTCACTGCGCCAATACAAAAGAGCGGGATGGGCCTCGGCCCATCCCGCTGTGGCTTGCGCATATTGACGCGCAGTCTGATTGCTTAGGCGTAGATGCCGCGCTGCCTGATGGTGATGGCGACGCGATCGATGGCCAGCATGTACGCCGCGATACGGTTATTCACGTTGTGGGCCTCGGCATAGCGCACCACGTCTTCGAAGCTGTCGCGCAGGATAGTTTCAAGCTGTTCGTTGACGATGGCTTCCTTCCAGAAGTAGCCCTGGCGGTCCTGCACCCACTCGAAGTAGCTGGCGGTGACGCCGCCGGCGTTGGCCAGGATGTCTGGCACGATGAAGATGCGCTTGTCGGCAAGGATTTCGTCGGCCACTGCGGTGGTGGGGCCATTGGCGCCCTCGACGACAATGCGCGCCTTGATCTTGTCGGCATTGCGGCTGGTGATCACGTTCTCAGTGGCGGCGGGGACGAGGATTTCGCAATCGGAAACCAGCAACTCGTCGGTGGGCACGGCCTCCGCACCCCGGAATCCCAGGGTGGTGCCGTTGCGGTACTTGTATTCGCTCAACTGATGAATGTCGATGCCGTTCGGATTACACAGACCGCCATCTTTTTCGGCGATGCCCACGATCTTGTAGCCGTGCTCCATCATCAGCCGCGCAGCATTCGACCCAACATTGCCGAAGCCCTGAATCACGACCCGGCAGCCATCGATATTCATGTTGAGATAGCGCAGGCTCTCGTCGCACACCACCAGCACGCCGCGCCCCGTGGCCTCAACGCGGCCGCGCGAACCGCCGATATTGAGCGGCTTGCCTGTGACCACGCTGGTGACGGTGCGGCCCATGTGCATGGAGTAGGTATCCATGATCCAGGCCATGGTCTGATCGTTGGTGTTCATGTCGGGCGCGGGAACGTCTTTCTCCGGCCCGATAAAGTCGATAATCTCAGAGGTATAGCGGCGGGTAATGCGCTCCAACTCTCCCTGGCTCAGGGACTTGGGATCGCAGATGACGCCGCCCTTGGCGCCGCCGAAGGGGATATTGACCACCGCACACTTCCAGGTCATCCAACTGGCCAGGGCGCGAACTTCGTCCAGGGTTACCTGGGCTGAATAACGGATGCCTCCCTTGGCCGGGCCGCGGGCGATGTTGTGCTGCACGCGGAAGCCGGTGAACATCTCGATCTGGCCGCTATCGAGGGCCACAGGAAAATGCACGATGATCTCGCGCGCGGGAGTCCTGAGCAGTTTCCACAAGCCTTCATCCAGGTTCAGCTTGCGGGCTGCAAAGTCGAAGCGCGCGCTTTGTGCTTCCCAGGGGTTAATCTCCTGGTCCAAAGTCATGGTCGGGATTGCCGATGGCATACGTTTCTCCAATTCTTCCTAATCAGCTGCCGCGGAATGGAGCCGAGCAACGGGCCCTCTCCGCAAGACTTAGAGGCAGCAGCTATTTCCCCGGTCAATCCGGGGCAGTCCTTACCGGCCCTGCAGTGTGCAGCCCGTGCCGGTTCCTTGGGTTCGGCTGAATATCGCCATGAGCCCAAACCATGTGAGTCTAGGCCCCGCGCGGAGCCCCGTCAAGCATGGATGAACCAGCTTTCAAACTCCTTCGTAATCCAATCTTCCGCTTAAATAGCGACGCTTCAATACGACTTTTCATCATATTCCGTGTTTGAGGCCTATCTTTTTTGCATAAATCAGTCAGATGACCATTACGGATCATCGATTTTGTAGCGATTCCTCCTGCCGCCTGTCGGCTAACTAAACTCGCCGGGTGGGCTCTTCCCTATTCCGGAAAGCGCTGTTCGCGGGCGGAATAACTCAGTGGAGATACCACGCTAGTCACTCTTCAGGCTCGGATAGGTAACAAAACTCCATTAGAATTCATCCGAGCTAAGTTAAACTCAACACAGCCTGTTGTGCTTCAGAGTTAAATGCTCCGATTTCTCTTTCCATTGTGAAGATAGGCTGAACGAGGACTGGCCAAGGTAACTTGGAGAAACAATGAGAACTGCCCAGAGGGTGTTGGTCATCGACGACGATGTCGCCGTGGGCGAGATTGTCTGCGCGTCGGCGCGGGCCATGGGCATGAGTTGCGATGTGACGCGGGAGCCGCTCACAGTCGTCAATCTTGTAACTCCCGATACAGGTCTGATTCTGCTTGATTTGATGATGCCGGGGATGGATGGCGTCGAGGTGCTGCGTCTGCTTGGCGAGCGGCAATGCAAAGCGGGCATCGTACTGATGAGCGGCATCAACATACGGGTCATCGAGACGGCTAAGAAACTGGCGAGAACACTTGGCCTTTCGGTGGTCGGGCATTTGCAGAAGCCGTTTGCGCTTCCGGAGCTGAAGGCGGTTCTTGGGGCAACGGCCGCGGAGGAGATGCCGGATGCCTACATCGCTGACCCGGAGATCGCGATTCCAGACCAGGAGTTGCGAAACGCCTTCGAGCACAACGAATTCGTGCTCTACTATCAACCGCAAATGAGCATTGCGACGGGCGAGGTTACCGGCGTTGAAGCCTTGACGCGCTGGCAACATCCGAAGGCCGGCCTGATCTTTCCCGACCACTTTATCTCGCACATCGAAGCTCTTGGATTAATGGACAGATTCTGTTGGATCACGGTCGACCGCGCCATGGCAGACGTGAAACAGTTTGCCGACCCGGACGGAAAGGTGCCGCGGCTGGCGCTGAATGTCTCAGTAAGCTCGCTTCGCGATTTGAAGTTCCCCGATACTTTTATGAGTCTGGCAAGGGAACACGACTTCCCTGCCGAAAATATTGCTATCGAAATTACGGAGTCCGGGCTGATTGAGTTTTCGCTCGCGCTGGACGTGCTGACCCGGTTGCGGATGAGAAATATCCAGCTTTCCATTGACGACTTTGGCACCGGCTATTCCATGATGCGGCAACTGCAAAACGTTCCCGCGATCGAGTTGAAGATCGACAAGATGTTTGTGCAGAACATGTATTCGAATCACAGCGACCTGGTGATGGTAGAGAAGATTATCGAGATGGGCCACGAGATGGAAATGGAAGTGATCGCGGAAGGGGTTGAAACCGAAGATCAGTTCAGACTGCTGCGCGAAAAAGGCTGCGATGGGGTGCAGGGGTTTCTCTTCAGCCGTGCCCTGCCGCCGGACGAACTGGTCGGCTGGCTTGATTCCTATCGCTCCCGGCAGGTGCTGCAGGGCCAGTGACTCCGAACAGGTACACTGGTGCCTGTGAAAGCTTCTTCCCATCTGATTCATCCCAATCGTAAAGAATTTCTGGCACTGGCCAAAGAGCACACCCTGGTGCCGGTGTATCGCACCCTGACAGCCGACCTGGAGACCCCGGTGTCGGCATTTTTGCGGGCGGCGTGGCCGGAGCGTGAGTGCTTTCTGCTGGAGTCGGTGGAGGGCGGCGAGCGGGTTGGACGCTACACCTTCATCGGGCTTGCGCCTTATAAGCGCATCGTAGCCCGCGGGCGCAGGATCGCCATCACCGAAGGCAAAAAGATTACACACATTGAAGGCGACGTCTTTGCCGTGTTACGCGAAGCGCTGGGCGGGCATAAGCCGGCACGGCTGGCGGGAATGCCTCCATTCACAGCCGGCGCGGTGGGCTTTTTTGCCTATGACGCGGTGCGCCAGATCGAGGAACTGCCGGAGTTGGCGGAGGATGAGTTGGGCGTGCCCGATGCCTGCCTGCTGTTTTTCGACGAGGTATTGGCTTTCGATCATGTGCGCAAACAGATCTGGCTGGTGGCCACGGCGGACGTGACCCTGGACGCGCCCGGTGAGGCTTACGCCAAGGCCGTCCGGCGGCTGGCGCGGCTGGAGAAGCGGCTGGCGCAGCCACTGCCCAAGGTGCCGCGCGCCAAGAACAGCGGCAAGTTGAAGGTGGCTTTCCGCACGCGCAAGAAGGATTTTCTGGCCGCCGTGGACAGGACCAAGGAATACATCGCCGCGGGAGACATCTTTCAGGCGGTGCTGTCGCAGCGCTTCGACGTGGCGCCCGGTACAGACAGCTTTCAGGTGTACCGCGCACTGCGGACGGTGAACCCCAGCCCGTATATGTACTTTCTGCGCTTTACGCCGGAAGGCGCGCTGGGCGGCCGGGCGGCCCAGCCGGGAAACTCGCCCAAAGGACCAAAGCGGTCGGAGACCGTGGAGCTGGCGGGGTCGTCTCCGGAACTGCTGGTGCGGGTACACGGCGGCAAAGTGGAGTACCGGCCCATTGCTGGAACGCGTCCGCGTGGCGCAAGCGAGAAGGAAGACGAAGCGCTGGCCGACGAGATGCTGCACGACGAGAAAGAGCGCGCCGAACACGTAATGCTGGTGGACCTGGGACGCAACGATGTGGGCCGGGTGAGCGAATACGGCAGCGTGAAGGTGGACCGCCTGATGTTCGTTGAGCGCTACAGCCACGTGATGCACATTGTGAGCGCAATTGAGGGGCGGCTCAGGCCGGAACTGACTGCGGTGGATGCGTTGCGCGCGTGCTTCCCCGCCGGCACGCTTTCCGGCGCGCCCAAGGTACGGGCCATGGAGATCATCGAGGAACTGGAGTCGGCGCGGCGCGGGACCTACGGCGGCGCAGTACTCTATGCGGATTTCTCAGGGAATCTGGACTCGTGCATCGCCATCCGCTCGCTGCTGACGCAGGACGGCAAAGGATACGTGCAGGCCGGCGCGGGCATCGTGGCCGACTCCGTGCCGGAGATGGAACACCGCGAAGCGATCAACAAGGCACAGGCGGTGATCCGGGCGATCGAGCAGGCACGGGAGCTGTAAAGACAGCTGACAGCTCACAGTTGTCAGTTTTCAGTTGTCCGCGGTGGGCGAACAATCGTGCATACGCGTAGATTCTAACGAGCCAACTATTTATTCTGCGCCGAAGAGGACGCGGAAGAAGTGGCCTACGCGGCGAAAGAAGCCTGGCCTCTTTTGCGCGGTTGGCGGGGTTGCGGCTGGGCTGGCGCTTGCGCTGGCCGCTGCGGCAGGTTGGGCGACTGTCTCGGGCGCAGGTTCGGGGCTCTTGAACACGAGCGGCGCAATGGCGGGCGAGTCTGAGGGATGCGGGAATGCGGGGACAGATGCGGCGACCGGCGCCAGGCCCTCGCTTTGCGCCAGCGGGAATTCGTTGCCGTGGGTCTCGCCGGGCGGGGGCGGGCAACCGCAGGGTTCCTTTTCCTGATCCACCACCTCGGTGAGGCTGCCGTGCTGAAACATGACGCGCTGACCCGGCTGCACGCGATAAACGCTGCCATCGAAGACGCTGGTCACTAGTACGTAAGGCGCGTCGGCGCCGGAGTTCCACCCCAGCGACGAAGACCTGTCGCTGGGGACCCTGGGGTTGTCCACGCAGGTGTCGCCGTGCTGGCCCAGCCGGACTTTCACTTCGGCCGCACCGGGGCCACCGATCAGGATGCGGAAGTCGGGCGTGAGCAGGACATCGGCGTTGCGGCCGGTGGCGAAGCTGGCTTCGATCGCGCCGTGATCCAGAGCCATCATCAGACCGGGTGTCTCGCCGGAGGGAACGGCGGAGTCTGCGGCGAGCTTGACCGTGGTGGAAGCGCAGACGCGCAAGGTGCCGCGATGGGGCAGGACCACCTCAGTGGTGGTGGAACCGGAGGTGACCGCACCACTTGCGGCGATGATGGCCTTGCCACCCGCGACTTCAAGCGCGCCTGTGACCGTAGGGGCCTGATCCGGATTCTTGTTGTCGAGGGGCACGATGGCAATGGGCCCGGAGGAAATCGGCGTGGCTGGAACCGGCGCTGGAGCGGCCTGCGGTGGGGCCGGGGTCTGGGCCGGAAGCATTGGCATGACCACCAGGGCCACGAGCAGAGAGAGTGCAGCCGGTTGCAACAGGATATGTGCGCGGGGCTTTCTTTCTCTTACCAGTGCTTGCATCGGGCTACATTTCCAGGAAGTTGCGGATCATCTTGTGTCCGCACTCGGTGAGCACGCTCTCGGGGTGGAACTGGACACCCTCGATGGGCAGATGGCGATGGCGCAAGCCCATAATGACGGAGCCGCCAGCCGCGCCGTTCTGTTCCGGGGTGCGAGCTGTGACGGTGAGTTCGGCGGGCAGCGAGTCCTCGGCCACGATGAGCGAGTGGTAGCGGGTGCAGATGAGCGGGGTGGCGAGCCCGGCAAAGATGCCCTTGCCGTCGTGCTCCACTGGGCTGGTCTTGCCGTGCATCAGATGCTGGGCACGCACCACCTGGCCGCCAAAGGCTTCTCCGATGGCCTGGTGGCCCAGGCAAACGCCCAGAATGGGGACCTTGCCGGCCATGTGGCGAATGAGAGGCACCAGGATACCTGCCTCGGCGGGGGTACAGGGGCCGGGAGAGAGCAGAATGCGCTCGGGTTTGAGGGCCTCAACCTCCTCCACCGTCAACTCGTCGTTGCGATACACCTCAACCTTCGCGCCCAGTTCGCCAAGGTACTGGACGAGGTTGTAAGTAAAGGAATCGTAGTTGTCGAGAACGAAGACCATGGTGAAGTCCAGTGTAGCGCGAGGGCGGGCGTGGCCGGTGGAGCACCACGGCTTTCCACGCTTGCCGCGGCCATGGATTTTCAAGTTGCCGTGAGACAATGCCTTCGACAGCGGTTTCCCTCTTTCGACTTCCCGACTGCCGGAAAACATCCATGGCATTATCCACAAACTTCTTGAATTTGCTCTTTGGACGGCCGCTTGCCACCAGCGAAGAACGCGCCGAGCACATCGGCCCCATCGCGGGCATCCCCATCTTCGGCCTCGATGCGTTGAGCTCCGCGGCATATGGGCCGGAGGCGGCGCTTACACTTTTGCTTCCGCTCGGTTTGCTGGGCGTCAAGTACATTGTCCCGGTCAGCGCGACCATTCTCATCCTGCTGACCATCGTCTACTTCAGCTACCGGCAAACCATTGACGCCTACCCCAAGGGCGGCGGCTCGTATACCGTGGCGAGCCGGAATCTGAGTGAGGGCGCAGGGCTGCTAGCCGCGGCCGCGCTGATGATCGACTACATCCTTACCGCCGCGGTGGGCATTTCTGCCGGAGTGGGCGCGCTCATCTCAGCCGTGCCCAGCCTGCAACCGCATACGCTGCAGTTGTGCCTGGCTGTGCTGGTGATTCTGACCGTGGTGAATATGCGCGGCGTGCGCGATACCGGCGTGGCGTTCATGATCCCCACCTATCTGTTCACGGGAACGCTGCTGATTGTGATTGTTGCGGGCGCGTGGCAGGTGTTGCACTCCGTGGGCCATCCGCACCCGGCCACGCCGCTACCCGCCATTCCCGCGGCGACGGCTACCGTCAGCCTGTGGCTGCTGCTCAAGGTCTTCTCCTCCGGCTGCACGGCCATGACGGGTGTGGAGGCGGTGAGCAACGGAGTGATGGCCTTCCGCGACGACACGCGCCGGAACGCCAAGATCACGCTCACCATCATCATCGTGCTGCTGGCGGCGCTGCTGGCGGGGATTGCGCTGCTGTGCCGCGCCTATGGCATTGCCGCCACCAATCCCGACGGCCCCGGCTACGAGAGCGTGCTGTCGATGCTGACACGCGCGGTGATGGGCCACGGAGTGTTTTACTACGTCACCATCGGCTCGGTGCTACTGGTGCTGGCGCTCAGTGCTAACACCGCGTTTGCCGATTTCCCCAGGCTTACGCGCGCCATCGCCCTTGACGATTACATGCCCCATGTATTTTTGTTGCGTGGCCGCCGTCTGCTCTATTCATGGGGCATCTACGTTCTGGTGGTGCTGACCGCCGTGTTGCTGATCGTTTTTGGCGGCGTCACCGACAGGCTGATTCCCCTCTATGCCATCGGCGCGTTCCTGGCCTTCACGCTTTCGCAGGCGGGGATGGTGATGCATTGGAAGCGCAAGGGCAAAGCGCGGGCGCGCATGGCCCTGAATGGTCTGGGTGCATTGGCCACGGGCATCACCGCAGCAGTGGTGCTGGTGGCCAAGTTTGTGCAGGGCGCATGGATCACCGCGCTGTTGATTGCGCTGATGATCCTGCTGATGCGCGCCGTCAAGCGGCACTATGTGCGCGTGGCCCGCTCGACGGCCCTTGCTCGTCCGATTGTGCCCGCCGAAGTGAGGGAACCGATCGTGGTGGTGCCGATCGACCGCTGGAGCCGCATCACGGAGAAGGCTGTGAGCTTTGCACTCGGCATGTCGAACGACATTCGCTGCCTGCACGTGCAGACCTCCGACGAGCCAGACGAGATTTGCAGGGATTGGGAAGAAAAGATTGCCGCGCCGTTGCGCAATGCCGGCAAGTGCGTTCCCCAACTGAAGATTCTGCAATCCCCCTATCGTTATATTCTGACGCCGGTGGTGGACTACATCCTGGCGGTGGAGCGCGAGTCGGAGGCTCACAGGGTTTGCGTGCTGGTGCCGGAGCTGGTGGTGCGCCACTGGTGGGAAAACCTGATGCACAATCGCCGCGCCGACTTGTTAAAGGTGATCCTGCTGCTGCGCGGCAACCGGCGCATCGTGGTCATCAATATCCCATGGTATCTTGAGCGCGATTGAGCTGCTGTGTTCTTTGCCGTGGGAGATGGGACGGTTCACAGGATTTTCTCCCCTGGTTCGATTCCCTTCCCGGCCCCGACAGGTGACAATGATGAGTGGGCCCTCGGACACTCCATAGGCAGCCGTGCAGTGACTCGCGTTCCGCGAAGAATCCTTTGCGGAGCGTCCTACTGGTTTTGTCCGCCGCACTTCTGCTGGCTCCAGTGCTCTGCTCTGCACAAGATGCAGACCTGCAGCCGGAACAAGCTGTCCCCGCCCAAGCTCCGGCTGGTCCAGTGGCGACCGTGCACGGGGTGGTTCGCAACTCCGCCTCGGGTGAGCCGTTGCCGCGTGCGCTGGTCCGCATCGAGGGCGACGCGTCCACCGGCACGCTGACGGACGGCGACGGCCGCTTTGAGATCCCGGGCGTGCCGCTCGGTTCGCAGGAAATTGAAGTGATCAAGCCGGGGTTTCTGGATCAGGCTTTTTCCGGCGTGGGCGCGAACAGCGAGGTGCAGCAATTCATCCTCGCCTTCACCCATGGCGGCCACAGCATCCTTGTGGCCGCTGAGATGCCGGACGTTGTGTTCACGATGTCGCCCACCAACTCGATTCATGGCCAGATTCAGCTCTCCACCGGCGATACGGCGCAAGGCATAAACGTGATGCTCCTGCGCCTGGAAATGCATGACGGCCGGGCGGTGTGGCAGGCAGATTCCACGACCAAAACCAACAGTGACGGGGCCTACCGCTTTGGCGGGCTCGCCGATGGCGTCTATGCCGTGTATACCGAACCGGCGCTGGAGAGCGAGCCGGCGACCAACCTGGTGGAGACCGGCCACGACGGCGCGGTTGCGCATAAAGGTTACGCCAGCCAGTTTTATCCCGAGGCGCGCGATGTGGGCGGAGCCGCAAAGATCCGGCTGCGGAGCGGCGACCAGGCCCAGGCCGACCTTGTCCTCACCCTTGAGCCTTTTCAGGCAGTCACGGCGACGGTGCTCCTTCCCGGCGGACGGCGGAGCGCCGAAGCATCGCCGGACCAGGCAGGAATGAGTTTTTCGCCTGAATTGATGGACGGGCAGGGCCATCAACTCTCCTACACCGCGCTATACGACCAGGCAACGCATACGGTGCAAGCCAACCTGCCGGACGGAGCTTACTCGCTGCTGGTCACGGTGACACAAGCGGGCTCCGCGGCCAGAGTTGGCGGCAGCCGCTCTGCTTCAGCGGTCACGGAGTCCGCCCCGCTGCTCGGCCAGGTTGATTTTGCGGTGGCCGGGCACGCCGTCTCTGACCTGCGCATTCCAGTCACACTCTCGCGCAGTAGTTCCGTGCAGGTGAATGTGCTGCGCACCGCGGCCCAGCCTCCACAACGAAGCGACAGCACGGTAATCATCACCCTGAGCCAGGCAGGCGGATGGATCGGGGATGGCATGGTGAGCGCCTTCGCGGAAGGAAGTGCGTCCGGACCGCTGGAGACGTCGTTTACACCGCCGGGGTCCTATTGGGCGCATACCAACCTGGCGCAGAAGGGGCTTTGCGAAGCATCGTTCACAGCCGGAGGAGCGAGCCTGGCGCGAGAACCGCTCTTCGTTGGCCCGTCGGGGCTGGCAGCGCCGCTGAACCTGATCCTACGCGACGATTGCGCCAGCCTGACGCTTTCGCTACCGGCCACGCTGGCAGGGCGCGTGATTGGAGAAGAGCCTTTCTACACCGTCTACGCAGTGCCGGACTTCGACTCCACCAGCGACGTGGTGCCGCAGACGCTTCGGCCTTCTACCGGCGGGACGGTTACTCTGACGGGGCTGACGCCCGGCAACTACCACGTCTATGCCTTCGACCAGCCGGTGGCGCTGGGGTACCGCAACCCCGAGGCGCTGGCAGCGCTGCCGAATCCGGGGCAGGCCGTCACGCTTTCGCCGGGAACCACAAGCAACCTTGTCGTGGAGGCGCCGGAACATTGATGCCGCACTCCATTGCTTCTTCAGTGTTTCGCCCGGCTGACCGCGTTCAGGTGGGCCTTGTCTTTACGAGCCTTGCCCTGCTGGCGTTGGCTGGTGCGGTCCCGTTGCTTTCGCAATCCGCCACGCACGGTACCGCGCGCCCTGCGCATCCCGCGACTGCACAGGCCATGGGGTCCTATCGCATTGCGGGAGTGGTGGTCAACGCTGTGACCGGCGAGCCCGTGCGACGCGCAAATGTGGCCGTGCTGGATGAAGCAGACAGTCATACTGTCGCTTCGGTCGAGTCGGACAGTGAAGGTAAATTTGAGCTGGCGAACCTGCCTGCGGCCAAGTATCAACTGACCGCTGCCAAACGCGGCTTCCGCACCGCATTTTACGACGAGCACGAGGAATTCAATTCTGCCATCGTGACCGGACCAGACCAGGACACCGGGCACCTGACCTTCCGGCTGATGCCCGGCGCGGTGCTGCGGGGAGTTGTCTCGGCGGATGGCGGCGACCCCGTCGAGGGCGCCCGCGTGATGCTGTTCGAGCAGCCCTCACATCACCGGCAAGGCGCGCGCATTACACAGGCCGACACCGCCCTCACCGACGACACCGGCGCCTACGAGTTCAGCAACCTGGCGGCAGGCGAGTACTTGCTGGCAGTGGTGGCAGAGCCCTGGTATGCATTGCAAGGGGAGACGGTCCAGACCCGGGCAACGCCGGCGACTGAAAACAGCGCCGCGCTCGATGTGGCTTACCCGGTGACATACTTCGATTCCACGACCGACGAGGCCTCGGCCACCCCCATTGCGCTGGCCGGCGGCAGCCGCGAAGAGGCCAACATCAATCTGCACCCCGCTCCGGCTCTGCACCTTGCCGTTGCAGCGCCCCGCAAGGCCGACGGATCGGTCGCGCGGCCGGAACTGAGGCAGACTGTCTTCGGTACCCAGATATCGGCGTTGAGCGCAGGCTTTGTGAACGCCCTCCAGACTGGGACTACCGACTTCACAGGCATGGCGCCCGGTCACTATGAGTTGGTGCAGGGCGATCCGCCGCGCATCACGGAACTGGACGCTGCATCGAGCCAGCAGGTGGACCCGGATGCCGGTTCGCCGGCCCCCACGGTTGCCGGGATTCTGCGCATGGCTACAGGCCAGCCCCTGCCGGACGAGGTGAACCTGACCCTCGATCTGCTTGAAGGCACGAATAGCCAGAACGAGTTGGCGACCGTTTCCCATCATGGCCGTTTCACGTTCGACGCGGTGCCGCCGGGCACGTGGTCGGTGACCGCCGCCAGTCTCACCAAGATATTGCCGGTGGTCTCGATGGGTGCCGGCGGCGCTGTGCATTCGGGCGGACTGCTGACGGTGCGTGACCGTCCCCTGAGCGTGCTGGTCACCTTGAGCCAGGGCGATGCGCGCGTCGAGGGCTTTGCCCTCAAAGGCAGAAAAGGATTCGCGGGAGCCATGATCGTGCTGGCTCCCCGGGACTCTGGAGCATGGCAGGCGTTGATCCGGCGCGACCAGTCGGACTCTGATGGCAGCTTTGCGCTGCGCGACGTAGCTCCCGGCCAGTACAACGTAATCGCCATTGAAGACGGATGGGATCTGGACTGGTCCCGGCCCGAAGTGATGGCGCGCTACCTTCAGAGAGGAATCGCCGTCTCTATCAACAGCCAATCCGGCAACCTGCTACGCCTGGCCCAGCCGGTCACGGTCCAGCCGCGTTGATGTGGGTTTGCCTCGCATTTCGATGGCTGCTGCACTTCATGGAACGGGGGGTCAGACGATAGTCTATGAACGTAGCAAAACAGAGTTTGGCGCCGGCTTGATGGGAAAACCCGGGAAGCGGCTGAACGGTTCTCCAGTGGCTGCAAAATGAAGACAAATTCACAAGGCGGCTCTTCTCGCGCGAAGTGGCCACTTTGTGAAATGACGGAGACAACTGACAGGTTGGACAATGGCCCTGAGCAGCCCCAGAACAGTATCGAGGAGAGTTACACATTGAAGAGAAAGTTGCTGCGAACGATTCTGGCCGTGGTTCCGGCCGTACTGATGCCGCTGGCGGCCCTGAGCCAGATCGCCCCTGAAAAACCTGCCAGAGTGTCGACCGAGCCAGTTTACAAATACGAGGCTTTCGCCGGGTGGGGCTACACCAGCCTCAACCAGGTCAACCAGTCACGTAGCGGCCTGCAGGGCTACACCCTCTCCCTTACGCGCGATTGGGGAAGGTACTTCGGAGTGACAGTGGACGGCAGCCAATATATCCGCTCGGTGACTGTCTCCAACGTCGGCAGCCCGGTTGTGGATCTGTTTCTGGCCGGACCCGTGGTCCATGCTCAGTTATACGAGCGTCTCAGCGGATTTGCGCATGCCCTGTTGGGTGTGGAGCATACTGGCGGCGTGACCATCTCGCCCAATGCGTCGTTTGCCGGGGGCGCAGGCGCAGGCATGGAGTACAGATTTACCCCGCGCATTTCGGTGCGCGTTTACGGCGACGACATTGCCTCGTCGTTTACCGTGGTTCCGTTCCAGCAGGGCGACTCGCCACACGAGCGGTTTAATGCGCGCGCCGGGGTTGGCGTAGTTTACAAATTCTGAAGCACCAACCAGGTGAAGACAAAAAGGGGGAAGCACTCGCTCCCCCCTTTTTTCTTGCGCTTCTCTCGCCCGCATACCTTCACTAAAGCAGTCGCAGCTTAGCCTTCTTCGGCCTCGCGCAGCTTGGCGATGACGGTGAAGTCTTCGAGGGTGGTCGTATCCCCCTTGATTTCGCCGTGGGTGGCCAATTCCCTCAGCAGGCGGCGCATGATTTTGCCGCTGCGGGTTTTGGGTAGCGCCTCAGTGAAGCGGATATCGTCTGGCCGGGCCAAGGAGCCGATCTCCTTTGAGACCCACTTGCGCAACTCGTCCTTTAACTCCTCTGAGGGCTGGTTGCCGCTTTCGAGCGTGACAAAGGCTGCGATGGCCTGGCCCTTCAGACCGTCGGGGCGGCCCACTACCGCGGCCTCAGCCACTTTGGGATGCGCCACCAGCGCGGACTCCACCTCCATCGTCCCCAGGCGGTGGCCGCTGACGTTGATCACGTCATCTACGCGGCCCATGAGCCAGAAGTAGCCGTCCGCGTCCATGCGCGCGCCGTCGCCGGTAAAATAGCTGCCTTCTACATCGCTCCAGTAGGTCTTCTGGTATCGCTCCGGGTCGCCATAGACGGTGCGCGCCATCGAGGGCCAGGGCTTGCGAATCACCAGCAGCCCGCCGTGGCCCGCTGGGACAGCTACACCCTCGCGCGTAACCACCTCCGGCTGGATGCCGAAGAAGGGCCGCGTGGCCGAGCCGGGCTTGGCCGGTACGGCGCCGGGAATGGGGGCGATCATGATGGAGCCGGTCTCAGTCTGCCACCAGGTGTCGACGATGGGGCAGCGATTATGGCCGATCTTCTCGCGGTACCACATCCAGGCTTCAGGGTTAATGGGCTCGCCGACTGTGCCCAGCAGGCGCAACGAGTCGAGTTTGTACTTCTCGACATACTGGTCGCCCCACTTGATGAAGGCGCGGATGGCGGTGGGGGCTGTGTAGAAGACGGTGACCCGGTGGTCGTCGACGATCTTCCAAAAGCGAGAAAAGTCAGGCCAGTTGGGCGCGCCTTCGTACATCAGGACTGTGGCGCCGTTCTGAAGCGGGCCATAGACCACGTAAGAGTGGCCCGTGACCCAGCCGATATCGGCCGTGCACCAGTAGACATCCTCGTCGCGCAGGTCGAAGACATATTTTGAAGTTAGGTAGGTCTGCACCGCGTAGCCGCCAGTGGTGTGCACTAGTCCTTTGGGTTTGCCGGTGGTGCCGGAGGTGTAAAGGATGTAGAGCGGGTCCTCGGAATCGAGCGGCTCCGCGGGGCACTCGGGCGCGGCGTGGGCCACCAGGTCATGCCACCAGTGGTCGCGGCCTTCCACCATCTTGACTGGCGATCCGGTGCGTTGGTAGACCACGACGTGCTTCACGGTGTGACAGGCTGCCATGGCCTCATCCACCGTCTGCTTGAGTTTGATTTCGTTGCCGCGCCGGTAGCTCGAATCCTGGGTGAGGATGGCGACGCAGGAAGAGTCGTTGACGCGATCGGCGATGGCGTTGGCGGCGAATCCGCCGAAGATGACCGAATGGACAGCTCCGATGCGGGCGCAGGCCAGCAGGGCGATGGCCAGTTCCGGCGTCATGCCCATGTAGATGGCCACGCGGTCGCCCTTGCGGATGCCCAGCGTCTTGAGGGCGTTCGCAAACCGCTGCACCTCGGCGTGGAGATCGGCGTAGCTCAAGCGGCGTATCTCGCCCGGCTCGCCTTCCCAGATGATGGCAGTCTTGTCGCGGCGTGCTCCGAGAGCGTGGCGGTCGACGCAGTTGTAGCTGAGATTGAGCTTGCCGCCCACGAACCACTTGGCCCAGGGCAGGTTCCATTCCAGCACCTTGTCCCAGGGCTTGAACCAGTGCAGGTCTTTGGCCGCCTCGGCCCAGAAACCCTCAGGATCCTCAATCGACTGCTTGTACATGGCCTCGTACTGTTCGAGGCTCTGGATGTGGGCCTTTGCGCTGAACTCCGGCGGCGGCGGAAAGACGCGGTTTTCGCGTAAAGTCGAGTCAATATCCTGATTGGCTATAGCGTTATTGGGATTCTGAATGGCGGCAACATGCGTGGAAGACATGGATAAATCCTCTTTGAGGGGAAAAAGAAGCCTGCGCCTGCCGCGGTCAGTCTTGCGCAAAGGAGACAGCTCTCCCGCGTGCAATGCATGTGGGACACACTTTAACGGGGTAGGGGTACAACCGGCAAGAGGAGGGACACGGTCGACTAGAGACGGCGCAGAACAGCGATGTGCGACTCGCCGCCTGGAATAAGGGAACATAACCTTGGTGCGGCACTCCGGTCCGCTGCATGACCAAAGGACAGCGTCATGGCTGTGCTGTGCGTTACCAACGGGGACTAATCTGCTCGCCGGCCCCGGCAACCGAGTCTGATTTCGGCCAGACGATGTCCAGTCTTCACCGGCTCACTTCAGACACCTTAAATGCTAGATTACGCAGGCGCGATCAAAGTGGTTACGAATGGCGTCGCATTTGCCCTCTGCGGTTAAATCAAATCGTTGAAAGCACATCGGCGATCAATACAATACGAGCTAACCGTTCGCTAAATCGGATATCCATAATGCTAGAAGGCTCTGCACCAGATCGCGAGTATTTCTCTGAACAAGCTGCAGTCGGCATTGTCCATGCCTCTCCCGAAGGGGAGATTCTGACCTGCAACGCGCGATTTGCTGAGATCATTGGCTACCCTCTGGAACAAGTCCCGGGTTTGACCTTCAAGGAAAATAGAACTCCGGAGGATGGACCTTCGGTGACCGAGGCATTCAATCGCTTATGGAGCGGCCAAGCCGACCAGGTAAGTCTGGAGACACGTTATATCCGCAAGGACGGAAGCTCCACCCGCCTGAAGGTGACCGCATCGCTGAAAATGAACGGTGACGGAAAGGCTTCGTATTTGCTTGCTCACGTTGAAGACCTGGACTCCCAAAAGACCGCGGAAATTGCGCCGGTCGTCCCCGCGAAAGTTCAGGTCACGGGGAACGAATGCTACCGCAAAGTGTTTCAGACCTGTCCTGATGCAGTGCTGATTGCCCAATTGAGCAATGGGACGATTGTCGACGCCAATCCAGCGTTCCTGGAGGTGATGGGTTTCGCCCGCGAAGAGGTAATAGCGAAAACGTCACTGGAACTGGAGATGTGGGCGGATGCCGGCGATTGCAGCAGATTGTCGGGATTGCTGCATCAGGACTCAGGCTGCCAGGATTTGGAAGTCCGTTTGAAGAGGAAGAACGGAGAGGTGTTCTGGGGGCAATTGTCGGCTTCGTCCACCGCGATCGAGGGCGTTTCTTGCATCCTGATCTTCATACGGGATATCTCCGCGGCCAAGGCGGAGGAGGAGGAGATCAGGAATCTCGCCTTCTACGATAGTTTGACCAGCCTGCCGAACCGCCGCCTGCTGTGGGAGCGGTTGCGCCAAGCCCTGATTGTGAGCATTCGCAACCGCTGCAAGCACGCGCTGCTGTTTGTCGACCTTGATGATTTCAAGTCGCTGAACGACGCGATGGGCCACCATGTCGGCGATCTGATCCTTCAGGAGACCGCGCGGCGCATCTCCGGTTGCGTGCGCGAAGTGGATACCGTTGCGCGACTGGGCGGCGATGAGTTTGTGGTGATACTGGAAGACCTGAGCCAGACCCCCGAGATTGCCGCGGACCAGGCGCAGACGGTCGGAGCAAAGATTCGCGCTGCCATCAATCAGCCGTTTGTGTTTGAAGGGCGCGAATGCAGCACAACCTCAAGCATGGGGATCACGGTCTTCGGGAATGAGAGCGAGAGCACGAACGAAGTTTTGCAGCAGGCTGATATTGCCATGTACCAGGCCAAGGCGGCCGGGCGCAACACGATGCGATTTTTCACGCCGGCGCTGCAGGCGTCGGTGAATGCGCGCACCGCCATGGAAGACGACCTGCGCCGGGCGATCAAGGAGAACCAGTTCTCGCTTTACTATCAGCCCCAGGTGGACCGCGGCCTCTTGATTGGGGCGGAGGCCCTCATTCGGTGGAATCATCCGCAGCGCGGAATCGTGTCTCCATGCGACTTTGTTCCGCTGGCCGAAGAAACCGGGCTGATTCTACCCTTGGGAAAATGGGTTCTGGATACCGCTTGCGCGCAAATTGCGTCCTGGGCAAATCGCAGGGAAGGGGCTCACTTGACGGTCGCCGTGAATATAAGCGCCCGGGAGTTCCGCCAACCCAAGTTTGTAGAACATGTACTGACCACGCTCGATCGGACCGGAGCCAATCCTCAGAACCTCAAGATCGACCTCACCGAGAGCATGTTGGTGGACAAGGTAGAGGACGTGATCGCCAAGATGACTGAACTCAAGTCGCATGGCGTCCGATTCTCCCTCGACGATTTTGGCGCGGGCCCCGCATCCATGGCCTACCTGAAGCGTTTGCCGCTGGACCAGATGAAGATCGACCGGTCGTTCGTGGAAGAGATTCTGGTGGATCCGATCAGTGGCGCCGTGGCGCAGGCCATTATCGCCTTCAGCAAGGCAATGGGATTGTCGGTCATTGCCGAGGGTGTGGAAACCGAAGAACAGCGAGCCTTCCTCGCCGCCCTTGGCTGCCACTCGTTCCAGGGCTACCTCTTCAGCCACCCGCTGCCGTGGGGCGACTTCTAAGCCGGTTTCGGCCTGCTGTTTTAGGTCGAAATGTACATCGGTGGCCTCCCAAGCTCCTGTTCACACTCGCATCTCAGTTCGCATAAATCCCTGGAGACTCAGAGGGAACTTCCGTTATTCTTGTTGCGCCTGACTTCGATGTTCGGTGTGAGGCATAGCCTTGGCGGGTCGAAGCTGTTCATATATTGAGACGGAGCATCCGCGGGGCGCCTTTCACGCATCCCCTTTAGAACTCGATGTGCGGGACCAGGAATCTACAATCGATGCGCATTTCACAAGCATTTCTCGTTTTGACACTACTCGGTTCGCTTTGCGATGCGGGCGCGGCGCAATCCACTGCGGGCGGACCGCCGGCTCCATCCCAATCCGAGGTCGCGCACGAGCCCTCTACGTCCTCTGCCGGAGTGATTCCCCCTGCACCTGATGCGCCGCCATCGGGGATTCTGCAGCCTTCACTCGATAAGGTGCAGCAGACCGTCGGTGCGCTGAAGCTCGATAAATGGAAAAGAGGCACGGTGCGCGAGGAGGCGAACGCCAACATCAGCGACATTCAACGGGATGTGCAAACGACTCTGCCGTCGCTGCTTAAAGATGCCGATGCGGCTCCGGGAGCGCTCAGCCAGGTGCTGCCGCTATCGCGCAATGTCGATGCGCTCTATGATGTGCTTTTGCGCGTCGAAGAGGGAGCGCGGGTTTCTGCGCCTGCCGAACAGGTAACCGCGTTGCAGCAGGCCCTGGTGACCCTGCAGAAGGCACGCAGCGCGCTTGACCTTCAATTGCAGGAGACGGCTGCTGCGCAGGAAAAGCAGGTCACCGTCCTGCGTACTACCCTGCAGGCGCAGGCGGCCGCCAGGGCCGCCGTCACGCCCGCACCGGTACCCACATGTCCGGCGCCGCCCCCGGCCAAAAAAGCTGTGAGGAAGCGCAAGCCGCCCGCTACAACCCCCCAGACGCCGCCGGCCGCGACCGCCACGCCCCCCAAGACTGGTCATTGACCTGGCACTCTGCGCGGGCCGGGGAATCGCCCCGCGCAGAGGCGGAACAGAACTCAATGGCGCTGGCCTTGCGAAGGCTACGGAGCCTGCTACCGGAGGACGAAAGCCGGCGGGCCGCCTTGGCGGATCCAGTAACCGGGCGCCAGGGCGCCCTTCGACAGAATGCTCAATGCTGACCGATATGGAAAGCAGTGTCCATCGTCAGCGTGACGCCGGGCTACTTTCCTTTCGCGCAGTCGGCACGCCGCTACTGAGGGGACGCTTCCGGGTCCGTTCTTTGAAGACTTTCTCCTCAAGCGGATCGCGAAGCGAATTGTATGCGATCCTGAGTAACTCGGCGTCCGCAGTATCTCCGCTCAGTTCCCAAATCATCGCGCCACCCAGGTGTTGATATGCAGCGTAGCTGGCCTTGAAGCGGATGGAGACTGGGTCTTCATAGGTCCAGAAAGTCCTGCCATCGAAAAGCCAGGGCTCCTGCGATCGTTCCTCTCGATAGGCAGAGAAGCTGGGAGCAACGCTTCGGATTTGGTTGTACGCGCGATCTTCTTTGACTGCATGCCCAATCTGGAATAAGCCGTCATTGATAATTTTGACGTCGGTCCAACTGTAGCCATAGAAAGGCAGGCCCATAAGCAGCTTTCCTGCAGGCACACCGGCTGCCTCGTAGTTGGCGATACTCTGCTCGATATTGTGGGAATCCTGCGGGTCTGCGGAGAAAAGTGGCGCCAGGAATCCGGTCGTTGGACTCCACGGGCCGGCGTAGTCGTAGCTCATGATGCCCACCTGATCGACAAGTGGAGCAATGGCAGCGAAATCTGTGCCCGACAAGGTCTGCGGCGATTCATCCACGGCGATCGCCAGGCGCAAACCAGGGCGCACAGCATTCATCTGACTACGGAACTCTTCTATCAATGCCCGAAAGTTGGCCGCGTCTTCTTCTTTTGGAGATTCCCAGTCAATGTCGAATCCGTCGAAGATTCCAGGCTTATTGATACCGGGTGCGAAATGGCCGCGCAAGAATGTATCGACACAGGAAGCAACAAACGCGCTTCGGTTTCCAGCTTGCGCATCCTGGGCAAAATCCCGCGCGTCGCCCTCAAGCGAAATCAGTACTTTCAAGTGCGGGTATCGACGCTTCAGTTCCTCAAGTTGGTGAAAATAGCCGCGGAAAGAAGATCTCGAGCCGTCTGCTTGGCCGTTGACGCTATTCCGGCGAGTGAATCTGGCGCTCAGATCGGCATCGGGATCGGCGAGCGAGCAGCGGCCGTTGCGAACCGATCCCTGCGCATAGTTGATCTGGTCGAGCCATTCAGCGGATTTGTTAGTTACGAGCACTTTCACGTAGAAGGGTTGCGCCAAGTGGAGACCCCACTGAGGAAAGTATCCGACCAACAAGGGAAATGGCGTTTGCGAATCAGGATTCTGAGCACAGCAGGGAGTGAAGCAAGGCAGCAGAATAGCAGCGACGAAGAAAAGCTGAAAGCGGGTCGAAATGGCCATTGATTTCATTCAAGTCCGGCTTACTTTGACGAGCATCGACTGGCTTGCCTGGTGCTGCTGCCAATTTGAACCTTTGTGTTCCGGTCGGTTTGCGGGCAACTTGGTCAGTAACCAAATAGGAACTTTCGTATTGCCGGTGATAGAGGAGAAAATGAGGCAAAGACCGAACGGTTCTTCATTTTGATGCGGCTACCTGAGTGTGGTTTGGCCGAAGTGTACAAAGGCCCACGGTTAACTGTGGGCCTTTGTCATTAAGAACCAGGCTTCAGCGCTACAAGCGATTTGGCTTGGAGTCCCCCTTGGGTGCAGCGTGCTGTTGCGGTGCTGCATGCTGTTGCGGTGCCGCATGCTGTTGCGGTGCCGCATGCTGTTGCGGTGCTGCATGCTGCTGAGGTGCTGCGCGTTGCTGCGGTGCTGCATGCTGTTGCGGAGCAGCGTGTTGCTGTGGTGCAGCGTTTTGCTGTGGTGCAGCGTGTTGCTGTGGTGCAGCGTGTTCCACAGGTGCTGCGTGCTGCTGAGGTGCTGCGCGTTGCTGAGGTGCTGCGCGTTGCTGAGGTGCTGCGTGCTGCTGAGGTGCTGCGCGTTGCTGAGGTGCTGCGTGCTGCTGAGGTGCTGCATGTTGCTGAGGTGTTGCATGCTGTTGCGGTGCTGCATGTTGCTGAGGTGCTGTATGTTGCTGAGGTGCCGCGTGCTGCTGCGGTGCTGCATGCTGCTGCGGTGCTGCATGCTGTTGCGGTGCTACGCGTTGCTGCGGTGCTGCATGCTGTTGCGGTGCTGCATGCTGTTGCGGTGCTACGCGTTGCTGCGGTGCTGCATGCTGTTGCGGCGCAGCTCTTTCCTCTGGCCTGGCTTGCGTCTTCGCCCCAGCCGGTGCAGCGCGATTTTCCCCGCCCATCGGCTTGGCGGCAACCACGTTCCGCGGTTGTCCGCCGTTCGCCTTGGCATAGGAGGTCTTGTCGCTCCTTACAGTTTGCTCGTGCTGTGTCTGGACCCTGGTCGGAGCCACGTGCTGGTCGCGCTCGGCAACCCGCTCCTGGGGCGCGGCAGCGTGCTGAACCCCGCCCGGGCCACCGTTATAAGAAACGCGCCTGTTGTTGGCGATCGTGTTCCTATCCACAATCGTCCGGTCGTTGTAGGTGGTATGAATGGCGCTCGAATTCACGCGCATGACCGCGGTATTGTAGGCAAACTGATTGCCGCGCCATTCGCCCCCTGAAAATCCGATGCCGCCATACCCATAGCCATAGTCCACTCCGCCGTAGTAGCCCACGTGCCGGCCCCAGTAGCCCCGGTGGAACCCGTAGTGGCCTCCGAACCAGCTCCAATAGGGAGGCGTCCACAAAGCACCCTCATAGGGAGCCGGGACCCATGTGCCGGGAACCCAGTAGTAGTCCTCGTCGCCATAGGCCCAGTAGCCGGGAACCCACATCAAGTTGGGTTCGGGGCAGTAGGGCTGTTCATAGACAGGTAGTTCGGGCGGAGCGAAACCCACACTGATGGTGACTTGTGCGTGCGAAAAAGCGGGAAGGAGAGAGAAGAGCAGCGCCAGCAAAAGCCAACGCGAAGAGCGGAAGCGTCGCATGAGAAGTACCTCCTGGTTCTTTCGTGCCTGCCCCGAGGAGAGAATCGACTTACGCTGGACGGAGCGAGAGCTCTGATACAATGCGCCAAGATTAGCCAGCGCCTCCACACAGGTCTGGTCAAATCTGCTCAGATGGGTGTGAGCCAGGCGCTCTGTCGAGGCGCGATCCAGGTGAATCGTGAGCTAACCGAAAGTTCCCATTGAGGACCCTCCTCGCCAGGGGTCAGAACTCGTTTGCATCCGGTGGCAGGTTAACGGCGTGCTGAACACGGAGCCGGCGGCAGCCAAGCGGCGTATTGGGTGGCAGCATTCCGTTGTATCCAGCGTTAGGAGCAGATCGACATTTGTTTATGCAGGACTGCAGTCCCGGCGGCGCGGTAGAGGCTGCGTTTCCACCTTCGCGGTTGCATGCAGTCACCTCATCTGCAAAACTGTCCATGGTTCCCTACGATGGTTTTACATTTTCTGATTCAAGGGCGAGTGCAGGGCGTTGGCTTCCGGTGGTATGTGCAACGGGAGGCCGGCGAACTGGACTTGTGCGGCTGGGTGCGCAACACCGAAGAGGGCGAGCTGGAGGTTGTGGCCTCGGGCACAGTGGCCGACCTGGCCGAGCTGCGGGCCAGCCTGCGCCGCGGACCGCGCGGCAGCCGCGTGGATCGCGTGATTGAGCACTATCTGGACGAAAGCGAAGCCGTGGGATTGAAGGCGTTTCGCATCGAAGGAGCGTGGTGAAGGCGGGGGCAAGGTCTTTAGCCCCTGATTCCTGCTCCCAGTTCTCCTTCACCCCATTACAAGCACCGGCTGAAACAGCGTTCCAGCCACCCGCTTCGCAATCCCCGCCAACTCTCTCTGCCCGGCAAAAACCTTTACCAGCCTCGCCTGCGAAAACTCCGGCAAATTCGCCTGCATCCCATTGCGCAGCCGTCCCAGCGCATGCGCATCTCCAGTCACAGCAGGTATCTCCGGCAGCAGGCTGCGGGGATGCACGCACCACGCCTCCAGCGCCGCCACATCCCCAGCCAGCGCTTCCAGTTCCTCCAGCGTATGCGCCTCGGCCAGCGTAAACGCTCCGGCTTGCGTTCTCCGCAGGCTGCTCAGGTGCGCTCCGCAGCCCAGGTCCTGCCCCAGTTCGTGGGCCACCGAGCGCACGTAGCCCCCGGCGCTGATCGTCATCGTAAAACGCGCCTCGTCCTCCTCGATTGCCTCAATCTCAAACGAGCCGATGCGAATGGTAGACGGCTTCAACTCCACCTTCTTGCCCTCACGCGCCAGTTTGTAGGCCCGGGTTCCATCAACCTTCTTCGCTGAGAAGTCCGGCGCCCTCTGCTCCATCCCGCCATGAAAGCGTAGGGCAGCCACGCGCACTCGGTCGAGCGTCAACTCCGGCGCGACACGCGGCTCTGCCGGCTCGCCTTCAGCGTCATAGGTGTTGGTTGCGAAGCCGAAGCGGATCTTTCCCGAATAGCTCTTTTCAGCGGAAGAAAAATAGGGAGCCAGCCGCGTAAACTTGCCCAGCAGCAGCGGCAGCACGCCTGTCGCCATGGGGTCCAGCGTGCCCAGGTGGCCGATCGAACGCTCGGCGGTGATTCTGCGTAGCCGGGCCACCACATCGTGGCTGGTCATGCCGCCCGGCTTGTCAACTACCAGCAGTCCATTCACCCAACTACTCTAGCCGACCGGGCTCCTGCCTCACAGTGACCCGCCCCCGGGCTGCCGTGCCAGCGAAAGAAACTCCAACCGAGTCTCCTTCTGCCTGAAGCACCCCACCATCGCCGAGGTCACCGTCGACGAGTGTTGTTTCTCGATGCCGCGCATCATCATGCACAGGTGGCGCGCCTCAATCACCACCCCCACGCCCTGCGGATCGATTGCAGCCTGAATCGCGTCTGCAATCTGGCGCGTCAGCCGCTCCTGCACTTGCAGCCGCCGCGCAAACACTTCCACCAGCCGCGGGATCTTGCTCAGCCCGATTACTTTTCCCTTCGGTATATAAGCCACATGAACCTTGCCGAAGAATGGCAGCATGTGATGCTCGCAAAGCGAGAACATCTCAATGTCCTTCACAATCACCATCTCGTCGTAGTCCACGTCGAACAGGGCCCCGCGCAGTATCTTGGTCGGATCCTCGTCGTAGCCCTTGGTCAGGAAGGCCATCGACTTCTCTACGCGGGTGGGTGTCGCCAATAGGCCGTCGCGGCCGGGGTCCTCGCCCAATCGGCTCAGAATCTCGCGGTACATCTCCTGTGTGCTGAATTCACCCAGGCCCTCATCCGCCCTTGCCGTGCTGCGAACGGGCTTATTGACCATGATCGGTTGTGCCATCTTAATTCCATCCTCCCGCCCTGGGGAACAGGGCGTGCTGAATCCTCTATTTCACTTCGTTATCCTGCGCAAGGCAAAATCGAATGACCCGCATCTTCTTCGCCCATTCACATCATGAGCAATCAGCGTCACTCGCCCGCGTACTCAAAGAAATTATTCTCTGTCTCTTCCACCCGTACGCGCTCCAGCTCTCTGCACGGCAATGCATCCTTCAACAACTCAAAAACCGCCCTACAAAGATTCTCCGTCGTCGGCACGGAATTCACAAACAGGGGGTCCAGATTCAAATTGGTGTGGTCAAACCGCTCCATCACCTTTTTTCGTACCACTTCATCCAGCACCGCCATGTTCACCACCATCCCCGTTTCGGGATCCACTGCGCCGCGAACCAGTACCTCCAGCACGTAGTTATGCCCGTGGCCATGAGGATTGTTGCACTTGCCATAAGCCGCCCTGTTTTCTTCCGCTGACAGCGCATCCGTATGCAGCCGGTGGCTGGCGCTCAGCATGTAGCGGCGGCCAAAATGAGCCTTCATGCCTCTCCCCGGTACTCGGCAAAAATCTCCGGCGTCTCATAAATGCGCACCCGGCTCAACCGCGCCCCGCCTGCTGACTCGATCACCGGTTCCAGCCGCTTCCATGCCGCGATGGCAATGTTTTCTGTAGTCGGGACGGTGGCTGCAAACTCCGCAACCTCCAGGTTCAGATGGCGATGGTCGTAAGCCGCCAGAACTTCACGCTCCATCACATCTTTCAACCACTTCAGATCGACTACAAAGCCGGTCACCGGGTCGGGTTGGCCCGCCACCGTTACCTCCAGCGTGTAATTGTGCCCATGCCCATTGCGGTTCGCACAGCGCCCAAACACCTGCTCATTCTTCTCTGCCGGCCAAGCCTCGTTCCAGTAGTAGTGCGAGGCAGAAAAGGTCGCCCTCCGCGTCAACTCAATCATTCCCTTCCCTCACTAATCAAGATGCCGCAATCGCCGCTGCCGCTTCACCATGTTGAACATCCAATGAGCCCTATCGAAATCAATGCCCCAAATCTCTCTACCCCGGGTACGTTCGCCCCTTCCAGCTCACCCGCTTCAGAATCCGGTGCTCGAACCAGCTTCGATAGAGCAGCACCACGAACAACGGCAGCCCCAGCGGTGACAGGGCGCAATCCACAAATGGAAAATTCGACTTGGCCACTCGGCCATAAAACCGGAAGAGATTGCGCACCCACAACAGCATCAAAACCCATCCCGCGCCCAGCCATTGCAGCGAGTGCGCTGCAAAGCGCGCATTCCATAGCCCGTATGCCAGCCACGGCAAACCCACCAGCAAGGCAATATCCAGCGCCCGCCACAGCGCCGTGGCCAGCGCGTTGTCAAACAGCAGCGCCAGGTTCTTGGTCCAGCCTTCCATCATCGCCGCGGTCGTCCGATACATCCGGGTGGCCAGCGCGTCTTCCGCGTAGCGAAAGCGCAGCCCAACCTTGCGCCGTTTGGCCATAAAGGCCAGTTGCACATCCTCCAGCACGTCGCCTGCCACCGCGGCGTGGCCCCCGAGACGTCGGTAAGCCTCCCGCTCCACCAGCAAAAACTGCCCATTGGCCGCGGCAATTCGCTGGTTGGGGTCAGAAACCTTTGCCGGCGGATAGGCCATCGCCAGTTCACTGAAAATCAGCGGCATCAACGTCCGCTGGGTCAGCCCGCTCACAATCTGCCGCGGCGAATAGCTGAGCATTCCCGCCTTGTGCCGCACCGCCTCGTGCATCGCCCGATGCAGATTTCCCGGCTCGTGCACTGTATCGGCATCGGTAAACAGCAGCCAGCGCCCGCGAGCCTTCCGCGCCGCCGTCCAGATTGCGTTCGCCTTCCCCGTCCAGCCCGGCTCCAGTTTGCCCGCCTCCATCACCGTCACTCCGGCAAAACTGCGCGCAATCTCCGCCGTCCGGTCGGTCGAGTGGTCATCCACCACAATCAATTCCCAGTCTCGCCCCAATTCAAAAGCCGTTTCCGACTGAGCTACAAGTGACTGCAGGCATGCGCCCAGGCACTCCTCCTCATTTCGCGCCGGAATAATCACCGTCAGCTCCAGCAGCTCCTCCGGCTCGGGCTGGTCGTAGACCGTGGCCGCCCGCGTCGGCACAGCCAAGGGCTCCCCTGGATCGCTTGAAAGTCCCAGCAACGGTTTCCACGCCCGCGCGCTTTCCGCTTCGCCCGTCTCCGGTTTGTCTGTCCACATCGTGCGATGCCCTTTCTTTCAGACCTATCGCTCCGTATTATATGTATGTGCGTTGCCGTTCCTTCATCACCCTGATCCCACTTCTGGCGCTGGCCCTTGTGCCCGGCTGTGACCGCGGCGCGCGTCCCGGACAAACCGGCAAGCTGGCTCCCGATTTCACCGTCTCTGACGGAACCAACTCCGTCCATCTGGCCAATTACCGCGGCCGCGTGGTGTTGCTTAACTTTTGGGCCAGTTGGTGCCCGCCTTGCATCGAGGAGATGCCCGGGCTGCTGCAGCTCCACCACGACCGCCCCGATATCGCCGTCCTCGCCGTCAGCATCGACGAAGACCCGGGCGCCTATACCCGCTTCATTGACCGCCACCACATCGATCTGATTACCGTCCGTGACCCCAACCAGACCGCGGCAGCGCTCTACCACACCGAGGGTTGGCCCGAGACCTACATCATCGATCGCCAGGGCTACATCCGCCGCAAGATCGTCGGCGACCCCGACTGGTCAAACCCTGAGATTCGCAGCTTTTTGAAGAGCATGTAGCGTCGCCGCAATGGTGCGGATACTTCCGATCTCATTTCTGGTTCACGCCAGGCTGTTTGCCTGCTGAGGCGTTCTTTGTCTCTAACCACCTTCCGCCACTTGTTATCATCTCCTTATGACCATGGTGGAAATTCTCTTTCGATATGCCGCGCCGCCCACTGAGGCTGTGGCCTTTGCTCTCGCCACCACCCGCGAGGTCTACGGCATCCGCTGTCTCACCTTTGATCGCAACGCCCGCACTCTGCGCGTGGAATATGACGCCACCCGGCTCAACGCCGCCACTGTCGCGCAGTTGGTTCGCCAGACCGGTTTCGAGGTCGTCGACGAGCCTGCCCTTGCGCCTCCGTCGTCCGCGCCTGTACCGGTTCCCGCAGTCTGAAAGCCCGATTGCGCCCCCGTGCAATCCCTGATAATCTGAGTAAGGTTTCACGCGAGACCCCCTATGTGCGCCCGTAGCTCAGCTGGATAGAGCGTCTGGCTACGAACCAGAAGGCCGGGAGTTCGAATCTCTCCGGGCGCACCATACTAAACCCTCCTGCATCTCCGCAGATTCCCTTTCATAAGCCCTAAAGACCATTCCCAGAAAGAGATCTCCGGACCTGTCATTTCCGTTCAGGATCCGTTGTTCTTCGCGACCTCAATTGTCCGCAAAGATAATTCGCCCACCCGAAAGCACAAAGGGCGAAGCGCCCTCGCGCTTCGCCCTCTTTGCCGCAGCAACATCCCCCTAATACAGCCTGAAATTCACTTCGATGGTAATCATCACAGGCACCGGCGTCCGCCCTTCCTTCATGGCCGGCTTGAACTTGTATTTGCGCACCGCCTCCAGGGCCTTCTCGTCCAGCCCCATGCCCAGCGCGCGAATCACCCGCGGGTTCTGCGGATTCCCCTGCGCATCCACGATCAGCGTGATCAGGCAAACGCCCTGATACTTGGCCCGCCGCGCCTCGTCACTGAACTCCGCTTCCGGCTGGAAGATCGGCACCGGCGCGGAGACACCGCCGCCGATCCGGTACAGTCCGCCGCCCGCGTTGCCCCCATAGCCCGGTCCATAGCCATTTCCCGTGCCCGAGCCCAGGCCGCCGCCGTAGCCGCTTCCCATGCCCGCGCCGCCGCCCTGGCCATTGGAGGCCACCGTCACGTTGGCAGAGCTCTTGACGCCGATATTCGGCAAGCTCGGGTTGTCCGGCAGTTGAATATTCGCCTGCACGTTGATCGCGGCCGGCTCAGGCAGCTTCGGATTCTCCAGCACCGGAACCATCGGCGGAGTCAGAGGATTCTGCGCGCGCTCAGGCAACTTGCCCTTGATGGGATCCACGATGTCATGCGAACCGCCGCCGCCACCGCCGCCTGCGGCATTTGCATCCTTGGGCGCCTTTAACTCAAAGTCGGTCAACGCGACAGTGGTCGCTGTCACCGCCGGCTTCACGATGCTCACAACGGCTTTGATCCCAAGCCAGATGGCGATCGCAACGATGCTCAGGTTCACTGCCGTCGAGATTCCAATGGCCCAGGGATTCGGCTTTACCGCCATCCGGTCCGGCACCGGAATCGGTGTCGACGTGAGCACAAGAGGGGGCAGCTTGGGGGGAAAGAAAACATCTCGCAGGTTCTCGTAGAGCCCTGTCCAGAGGGGCTTGTCCTCGAACGCCTTGCCCAGAAAAGCATCGAGTTCGTGCCCGTCCGCCAAGGCGTCTGGGGGCCGTGTCGCCGAGTCTGGCTGCATCAACACGTCGTTTGCCATATGTGCTGCTGGTCCTGGTGCGTAATAAGATCCCGGCTGGACCTTTTCCGGATCCAAGCCCATCTCTCCATTATGCTCGACATCGCCCGCCTTTGTCTGTAAGCCGGAGGATGCAGGTGTGCCGGTTGCTCGCTCCAGAGTCCCATATTTTTCAGAGGCCAGCGTTCCCATAAACAATAGACGAGGAACCTCTACCGTTGTTACCTAAAAAATCTTCTCCCGGCCATTTACACTAACTATCGAGATACTTCACAGCACTTTAGGGAGAAAAGATGTCTCCAGCGCCGGAGTTGAAGGCGACCTTAACCTTGCCTCATACCACCTTCCCGATGAAGGCCAATCTGCCTCAGAATGAACCGCTTCGGCTGGCTCGCTGGGCCTCGCTGCGCCTCTACAACGAGCTGCGCAAGGCTGGCCGGGGCCGTCCCCCTTACATCCTTCACGACGGCCCTCCCTACGCCAACGGCCCTATCCATCTGGGCCACGCGCTGAACAAGGGACTCAAGGACTTCGTGGTCAAGTCAAAGACCATGGCCGGTTTCGACGCTCCGTACATTCCCGGTTACGACTGCCACGGCCTGCCCATCGAAATCAAGGTGGACGAGCACCTCGGCCGCAAGAAGCTCGAGATGCCCGTCCCCGCCGTGCTTGATGCCTGCCGGGCCTACGCCCAGAAGTGCGTCGACCTGCAAACCTCGCAGTTTGAACGCATTGGCTGCTTTGGCCGCTGGGATCGCCCTTATAAGACCATGGCCCGCGACTACGAGGCCCGCACCCTTGAGGCCTTTTACGGGTTCCTCGAAAAGGGCTTCGTCTATCGCGGCCTCAAGCCCGTTTACTGGTGCATCCACGATCGCACCGCCCTGGCCGAGGCCGAGGTGGAGTACGACATGCACACCAGCCCTTCGGTCTACGTCCGCTACCGCCTCACCTCAGACCCCGAAACGATCGTCCCCGCGCTGGCCGGCCGCGAGGTCTACACCATCATCTGGACCACGACCCCATGGACCTTACCCGCGTCCATGGCCGTAGCCTTCCATCCCGACTTCGACTATGTTGCCCTCGAAGCCGGTGACCGCTCAGACGCACCGGTCTACATCGTGGCCGCCGAACTGGCTGCCTCCGTCGCTGCTGCCTGCCATCTGGACGCGCCCGGTGAACTGGCCCGCTTCAAAGGCGCCGTCCTCGAGCGCGCCACCTTCCAGCACCCGTTCCTTGATCGCAGCATCCTGGGTGTACTAGCCGCCTACGTCACTGCCGACACCGGCACAGGCGCGGTCCACACCGCCCCCTCGCACGGCGCCGACGACTTCTACACCGGCGAGCGCTATGGCCTTGACCAGACCTGCCGCGTGGACGCCGCAGGCTACCTGCACGTAGACCCCGATGCCTGGAACCAGGCCGCTCCGCCCGCATTCGAGGGCAAGAAGGTCTGGACCGCAAATCCAATCGTGATCGCCATGCTTGAGGAGCACGGCGCACTGCTGGCGACAGAAGAGATTCGCCACTCCTATCCGCACTGCTGGCGCTGCCACCATCCCATCATCTTCCGCGCCACGGAACAGTGGTTCATCTCCCTCGATACGCCCGTAAAGTCAGCTCAGGGCGAAGAGAAAACCTACCGCCAGCTCGCCATCGAGGAAATCGACAAGGTCATTTGGGATCCGTCGTGGGGCAAGGAGCGCATCACCAACATGATCGCCACCCGCCCCGACTGGTGCATCAGCCGCCAGCGCATCTGGGGTGTGCCCATCGCCGTCTTCCTCTGTGAAAACTGCCAGAAGCCCATCCTCGATCCGGCCCTCAACCGCAGCATCGTGGACCTGGTTAAGCGCGAAGGCGTCGAGTCCTGGCACACCACTGCAACTGCGGCCATGCTGCCCGCGGGGGCAACCTGCGCGCATTGCGGCGGCAAGGAGTTTCGCAAGGAAACCGACATCCTCGACGTCTGGTTCGACTCCGGAACCAGTTGGTTCGCCGTGGCTGAGTCCGACCCCGACCTCAAGAATGCCTATACAGCCTTCCAGAACAACGAAGGCGTCGAGGTCCTCTATTTGGAAGGCGGCGATCAGCACCGCGGCTGGTTCCACTCTTCGCTGCTCACTTCGGTCGCCCTGCGCGGCCACGCGCCCTATTCGCACGTTTCCACCGCCGGATGGACCCTCGACGAGCAGGGCCGCGCCATGTCCAAATCGCTGGGCAATGGCGTCGATCCCGTCGACATTGCCAACCGCATGGGTGGCGAAATTGTTCGCCTCTGGGTGGCCTCCGTCGACTACCGCGAAGACATGGCGGCCAGCGAAAACCTGATGCAGCGCTGCGCTGAGCTCTATCGCAAGCTGCGCAACACCTTCCGCTTCCTGCTTGGCAACCTGAACGGCTTCGATCCCGTGCGCCACCGTGTCGCCGAGGCCGATCTGCTGCCGCTCGACCGCTACATGCTGGCCCGTACCCGCGACCTCACTGAAAAAATCCTCGCTTGGTACGCCGCCTTCGAGTTCCATCGCGTCTATCAGGCGGTCAACGAATTCGCCATCGTCGATCTCAGCGCGTTTTACCTCGACGCGCTCAAGGACCGCATGTACACCTTTGCGCCCACCAGCCAGGCGCGCCGCTCCGCGCAGACCGTTCTGTGGCAGATCACCGAGACCCTGGTCCGCCTTGTTGCGCCCATCCTCACCTTCACCGCCGACGAAGTGTGGGAGCATCTGCCCGTTGTCGAAGGCCGCCCGGTCAGCGTCCATCTTGCACTCTTCCCCAAGCCGGAAGAAGTCTTTTCCGAAGACCCAACGAAGTTGCTAGAAGAGTGGAAGCAGATCTTTGCTGTGCGCGATGAGGCCCTGCGCGTGCTCGAAGAGTCGCGCCAGGCCAAGCGCATCGGCAAGGGCCTGGAGGCTGAAATCGAGATCGCGGCCTCTGGCGACCTGCTCACTCTCTTGCAGCGTCACGCCGCCGGACTGAAGGAGATCATCAACGTCTCCGCCGTCACCGTCGTTGAAGGCCCCGCATTGCAGGTCGCCGCATTGCCCGCCAGCGGCCACAAGTGCGCCCGCTGCTGGAACTTCATGCCTGAGGTTTCCAACTACGGCATCTGGCAGAATGTCTGCACCCGCTGCCACGATGCCCTCACTCAGATGGGCATTGACCCGCCCCAGCCGGAGGCCGCCCCGTGAGCTTTACCGCGCCGCGCCGCCTGCACTGGTTATTACTCGTTTCTGCGCTCGACATCCTGGCCGACCGCCTCTCCAAATCCTGGGTCGGCGCGCATATCCCCATGGGCGGCGCCATCCCCATCATTCCCCACGTCCTGCGCATCACTCACTGGACCAACGAGGGCGCGGCCTTCTCGCTTTTCGCCGACTCTGCCTCGCCCAATACCGTGCGCTGGGCATTGGTCGCCTTCTCGCTCGCCGCCGCGCTGGCTGTCCTCATCGCCATGGTGCGCCTGGGCAGCCGCTTCACTGTCACCACCGTCGCCCTGGCTCTCATCTTTGCCGGCGCGCTGGGCAACGTCCACGACCGCATCGCCTATGGTTCGGTCGTCGACTTCATTGAGGTTCACATCTTCAGCTATCCCTGGCCCGACTTCAACATCGCCGACAGCTCCATCGTCACCGGCGCATGCCTGCTCCTACTCGACTCTTTGCTTGCCAAAAAGGAGCCGGCATCCTGAGCATTGCAACGGGTATTTCAGCTTGCGAAATACGCCCGGCATGGAACCTGGCCCGCCACCGCCGCGTATCCTCAATTGCCGCATCTTTGCTCTACAATTTGAAGAATGGATAATTTGTCGCCGGGCGGAAATTTACGCAAGATCCGCGGCTTCCATCCTGCGATCGATGCATTGCTGTGGGCAACGCTCGAACACTTGACTCAACTTCACGAGGATTGAATGAAAATTAGTTGTCCCTCTCGGCTGATGCGCGCGACCATTGCCGCCACAGCAGCGTTTGCTTGTCTATATCTCGCCCCTGCGCAGGCCCAGCGCCTCCCCTCAACGGTTCGCCCCGAGCACTACGCTCTCACCCTCACGCCAGATCTCAAAGCCGCCACCTTCACCGGGGTTGAGACCATCGACATCGATGTCAAAGAGCCCGTGAACGCCATCACTCTCAACGCCGTCGAGATCGCCTTCCAGTCCGTAACCATCACCGCCGCGGGCAAGCAGCAGAAAGCCGCCGTTACGCTCGATGGCGCGAAGGACCAGGCCACCTTCTCATTCCCCGCGAAGATCCCCGCAGGCAAGGCCGTCCTCTCCATCGCCTACACCGGCATTCTCAATGACAAACTGCGCGGCTTCTACCTTTCCAAGACCGAGCGCCGCAACTACGCTGTCACCCAATTCGAGTCCACCGACGCGCGCCGCGCCTTCCCATCGTTTGACGAACCGGCCTTCAAGGCTACTTATGACGTTTCGCTGGTCGTCGATGCCGCCGACACCGCCATCTCCAACGAGCCCATTGCTCATGACGTTTCCGGTCCCGGCACGGGCAAGCACACACTCAGCTTCCAGACCACCCCCAAAATGTCTACTTACCTGGTGGCCTTTCTGGTTGGCGATTTCCAGTGCACTACCGGGGAGCAGGACGGCGTTGCCATCCGCGCCTGCGCTACGCCCGACAAGGTTGCGCTCACGCCCTATAGCCTCGACGTCGCCAAATACGTGCTCCACTACTACAACACCTACTTCGGAATTCCCTACCCGTTGCCCAAACTCGACCTCATCGCCCTGCCCGATTTCGAGGCCGGCGCAATGGAGAACTTCGGCGCCATCACCTACCGTGAAACAGACCTGCTCATCGACGAGAAAACCGCCTCGATCGACGCCCGCAGAAATGTGGCCCTGGTCGTAGCTCATGAGATGGCCCACCAGTGGTTCGGCGATCTTGTCACCATGCAGTGGTGGGACAACATCTGGCTCAACGAGGGCTTTGCCTCCTGGATGGAGAACAAGCCTGTCGCCGCCATGCATCCCGAGTGGGACATCGATCAGTCCGTGATTTCAAGCCTCGATAACGCACTCAATCTCGACGCCCAGCCCACCACCCGGCCTATTCGCGCCCGCGCTGATACCCCTGAAGAAATCGAACAGATGTTCGATGGCATTGCCTATGGCAAGGCCAGCGTGGTGCTGCTCACGGTTGAGAACTACCTTGGCCAGGAGACATTCCGCAAAGGCGTGCACAACTACCTTGCCGCCCATCTCTATGCCAACGCCACGGCAGAGGACTTCTGGAACGCGCAGTCCGCCGCCAGTCACAAGCCGGTGGACGCCATCATGGGCAGCCTCGTAGCCCAGCCGGGCGCTCCCATCCTCACTTTCGGCGAGCCAGCCAACGGCAAGGTATCCGTTGCGCAAAAGCGCTTCTTCTTGAGCAGCGCCATTCATCCTGACCCCACACAGAAGTGGACTCTCCCCGTTTGCTTCAAGACATCGAACTCCGCCCAGGAGTGCCAGGTTCTCACTCCCTCCACATCCACTCTCAGTGTGCCCACCGGCACTCTCTTCTTCGCCAATGCGGGTGGCAGAGGCTACTACCGCAGTTCCTATCCGCCCAGCATCTACGCAGACCTGGTGGCGCACGTTGAAACCAGCCTCACTCCCGCTGAGCGCATCAGTCTCATCGGCGACGAGTGGGCCCGGCTGCGTGCCAACCAGGCTTCCGTGAGCGATTACCTCAACTTGGTCGCGGCCGTCAAAGCCGACCCCGGCTCCGAAGTGATCGCTGAAGCGGTGGAAGGTGTCGATGCAATTCACAGCCGCATCGCCGCCACTGCCCAGGAGAAGGACGCGCTTGCAGCGTGGATTCGCAACACATTTGCGCCCCAGTACGCAAAGCTCGGCCCGCCCTCTGCGAGCGATTCGTCCAACACCCGCGAGTTGCGCTCCCAGTTCTTTGCCCTCCTCGGCTACTACGGCAAAGATCCTGCCGTTCTCGCCCAGGCACGCCAGATCGCCGGGCAGTATCTCGCCGATCCCGGTTCCGTCGACGCCACCCTTGGCCAGGCGGCACTTTCCATCGCTGCGCGCAATGGTGACGCCGCACTCTTTGACCAGTTGCAGAAGGTCTATGAGACTTCAACCAATCCCGAGTTCCAGATTGGCGCGCTTCGCCTCCTGGCCGAGTTCGTGAACCCCGCGCTCGCCGAGCGCTCCATGGATTACGCAGTCTCCGGCAAGGTTCGAAATCAGGATGCCGCGATCCAGCTTGCCATCGCTCTCCAGATCGACCAGATCCGCGGCCAGGCTTGGCAGTACATCACAAGCCATTGGGACAAGGTCCAGACTGAGTTGACCCCCGAGATGGGTGGCGTCCTGGTAAGTTCCGCGGGTACCTTTTGCTCCGCCGCAGACCGCGACCACGTGGAGCAGTTCTTCTCCGCCCACCGCGTCCCTTCTGCCGATCAGGCCCTGAAGCACGCCATTGAGCACATCGATGGCTGCATCGAGCTGCAGACTCTCCAGGAACCCAACCTCAAATCGTGGCTTGCCGTTCAACCCCAGTCCTCTTCGGGCATAGCTTCCTACTGAATCTGACGAATCTGCGTGCCCCAGGTCCGGATTTTCGGACCTGGGATACCTCAACACTTAGTTCGCCCCGCACAGTTTTGTAACATTAAACCTATGCCCCAATTCCCTCCTGGTCAGACCCTGCTCATCGATGCCGACGACACCCTCTGGGAAAACAACGTCTACTTCGAGCGGGCCATCGCCGCCTTCATCGGCTACCTCAATCACCACGCCTACACAGCGGCTGAAGTGCGCAAGGCCCTCAACGCCGTCGAGCGCGAAACCATCCTTGCCCACGGCTACGGTCTCAGCAGCTTCACCCGCTCGCTGGTCACCTGCTTTGAGCGCCTGAGCCCCGAGCCCGTGACTGAAGAGAAAGCCCAGCGCATTCGCGGCCTTGCCCACGCCATCGCCGGGCAGGAGATCGAACTCCTGCCCGGCGTTGCCGCAACTCTCGCCGAGTTGGCCGAGCGCCACCACCTCATCCTCATGACCAAGGGTGACCACGCGGAGCAGGCTGACAAACTCGCCCGCTCCGGCCTTGCCCCGCACTTTGCCGCCGTGGAAATCGTCCAGGAAAAAGATCCGCCCACCTACCGCAAAGTCATTGCCCGTCACGAACTCACGCCGCATTCCAGTTGGATGATTGGGAACAGCCCCAAGAGCGACATCAACCCCGCGCTGGCCGCCGGTCTGCACGCCGTGTTCCTCTTCCACAAAGACACCTGGGTGCTGGAACACGCTGAAATCGACCCCGCTCCCGCCGGTCAGCAGTTGATTGAACTCGATTCATTCGCCAGACTTTGTGCTATCTTTTAGCAGCATGATATCCCTGCGCGGAGATAGAGAGTGGGCGAGTTATCGACTGCACCGGCGTCCGATTACAGTACGCTCTATCCCGCTCCTCCGCGCATTCATTGGGCCCTGCTTCTCGCCGGCTATCTGGCCGCTGCGGGATTAGTTCTATGGCTCAAGCCCGGCTTTATCCGCGATTTCCTCACCAATCTGTTTATCGCCGCCTGGCCAATCTATCTATGCATCTGGATTCGCAAGATCGACCGCAGTTCGCTCTCACTCTATTGGGCCCTTGCCTCGTTTGCCACCGGTTTTCTCTTCTCCTGGCTTCTCTGGATCGTGGTGATCTTTGAGATCAGGGAAGAGTTGCTGGAGCACTACAACCGTCGCGAGCGCATCGGCCTTCGCCTTAATTGGCTTCTGACCGTCTTGTTCTCCTTCCTCTACTTCCAGCATCACCTCTACCGCATTGCCAAAGACAAAGAGAAGCTGGCTGCGGAGGTCGACGCAAGCCTGGCCGCCACTCCCGCCGAATAATCGGCACTCGCACTTCTCTTCGGTCTCTGACCGCATAATGTTGTACCTGCATGAGTGCCCCATCCTTGCGGTGTATTTGTCTTTGCCGCAAGGGTGGGAAAGCACGACATCAAACGGTCAGAGACCTGGATCATTGTGACTCTAGCAATACGCGCCGATCCGCAGTCCGCTTATCAAATCCTTGACGCCTGAGGCGCACTCTGCTTTACTGCGATTAACGTCATGCACATCCACCGCGCGAGCACGAGTCTCCACCCAGCGGCGCTTGACGCGCGTTTAATCCCCGCCTTTCGAATTAGCGGTCACAACATGCGCGCGGGAAGCGAAGCCTGACGAACCGGAATTAGCTGTCGAGTGTCACCCAGGCCACCACCCGCAAATGCGGCTGGTGGTTTTCGCATTCTTAGTACTACAGTTGTAGATAGGTGATAATCTAGATTTGCTCTGATTTGTGGTTCTCCGTTCTTTGCTATGGAGAAGCGACTATCTGGATGGAAGCGTGAGTTGTTGCGGGCGCATGGGCTGAT